>Ga0163154_10000210_pt1 | contig 88890 bp, 68 predicted proteins | sample OliLakLV19MP9P1_FD_148649 | JGI IMG/M metagenome (GOLD analysis project Ga0163154, IMG submission 148649) | Freshwater microbial mat bacterial communities from Lake Vanda, McMurdo Dry Valleys, Antarctica - Oligotrophic Lake LV.19.MP9.P1 | ecosystem: Environmental > Aquatic > Freshwater > Lake >... | reverse complement strand
ATTTCCAATTTCAGTTAACTACCTGGAAATCAGTTTTTTTATTGTTGGTATAATAATGGTGAACCATTGATCTTGAAAAACGTTTATAGCATCATAAAATTTAATTAAGCTGAATGAATTAAAAAAACAACGAGAAGGTTACAACATGAGAGAACCCTTATAATAAAAACTACTTGGAATTTCATCAATAATAAAACATAATTTAATTAATTTTTTTCTTCGCATCCATCAAAACAATTACATACATGAATAATCTGTACCACAAAAAAAAATTTACCCGTTTAGCATTATTAGTACTTTTTTACTCCATAAGCATATTGGGTTTTACGCCTGATGCAAAAGCTGACGTAACTATTAATTCTGGTACTTCCATTAACGCAAGTACAATTACTGGTGGTACTGGTGTTTTAATAATTAACGGCAGGCTTAATTTAACCGCTGATGTTAGTTTACTTGGATTTACAAGTATAATAATCAATGGACCTTCGGGAGAAATTTTTTGGACTAACAATAGTAATCTAACGTTTGCTGCAGGTACAAACATAACAATTAATAACCCGGCTTTAGGACTTCAACCAACAGCGGGAAACGGAAATTCTTCCCAGAGATTAATTATTGGTACAACCGTAATTTCCGTTTCCAGTGACAATTCGAATAATGCTGCATTTTCCTTTGATCAGTTTAATATATTGGGTGGGTTACCAAAATTTACTATTACAAGTAATTCTCCGGTATGCAGCGGTAGTGCATTATCACTTACCATTACGCCGGATAAGACATCAACCGTTGCCTATACCTATAGTTGGTCAATTACTCCATCTTCGTTTACTTTTACACCTAACAATACGAATTCTACAACCTCCGGGTCAACCAGTATAACTCCTGCTGCAAATAATTATACAATTACATGCTCGGTTAGTGCAACCGGAGATCCGCTTTCTACCAATACAATCAATGTAAGTGTTTTGGCATCGGGTATTTGGTTAGGTACTTCCAATACTAATTGGACCAATACCGCCAATTGGTGCGGAGGAACAATCCCAACTTCAACAACTGACGTTACTATTCCTACCGGACGTGTCAATTATCCGAATATAACAAGCACCGTATTTGTAAGAAATTTAACCGTCGCTACAGGTGGTTCTGCATTGGTAACAGTATCATCAGGTGGCACCCTTAAAACTACCGGAACAGTAAGCAGCACTAACGGAATTAATTCAACTGCTGGTACTATTGAAATGATTGGTACTGGTGCCCAAACAATTAGTGGCAATAATTTTGTGTCTAATACAATAGCTAATTTAACAGCAACAAATGCAGCAGGTATTTCAATTGCTTCCGCAGGAGGCATGTTACACGTTTCAGGTGCTTTATCATTTGGCAATGTTAATAGCACTGTACTTACTACAAATGACAACTTAACTCTTTTGTCCTCCGCAACAGCAACTGCAAGAATTGCGGATTTGACAAATAATTCCGTTAATAGCGGCAACAACATCACCGGTAATGTAGTAGTTGAAAGATATATCCCAGGCAAAAGGGCATGGCGCTTATTATCGGCACCTGTTACCAAAGCAAGCAACGTTTCTATTAGTGCTTCCTGGCAGGAAGGAGGTAGGTCTGCAACCGTTAATTCTGTTAGCAATCCCAATCCAGGATATGGCACACACATCACTTACGGAAGCAGTGCAACCAGTGGCTACGACCAGGGCATTAATGGAAACACTTCCGTCAGGTATTTAAATACTACTGGCTGGAACGGCGTACCAACCGGCACCAATAACGCTACAACCCTCAATGCAGGCAACGTTGCAGATCAGCCAGGCTATTTTCTTTTTGTAAGAGGAGACAGGAGTACCCTACTTTCATCCGGCACTGGTGCTGCTGCTTCGCCTACCATTTTGCGTGTAAAAGGTAATCTCAATATTGGTCAAATACCTATCAGCCTGGGAACAACCTATACTGTTGGTGTCTCCAATTTCAGGGTTATTTCAAACCCGTATGCTTCTGCAATTAATTTTAAAAAGATCTTCGACAATAATGCTGCAAACCTGGGTGGCACAGGTACTTTTTTAAATAGCTTTTATATCTGGGATCCTAATATTACCGGCAGCAATCTTGTTGGCGGTTGGGTGGGACTAAGTTATAATACTAATACACTTTCATACGACAAGACAGTTGCCGGCAGTAATTTAAGTACTAATGGAGATATCCAATCCGGCTCTGCATTTGTAATTAACTTTAATGGAACGGGTACATTAACTATGCTGGAATCAAATAAATCAACCAATAGTGACAATAAACAATTTAGGCCTTCAAAACAAAACCAGCAATTACGCATCAGTCTATTGGCTAAAAATGCAGACAATACTGTTTCTGTAAATGATGGTGCATTAATTCTTTTTGATTCATCTTACAGCAATACTAATGATGGTGCCGACATGAATAAAATGCCCAATTTTGCTGAAAATTTTGGAATACTTACTAATGGAGAATTACTTGCACTTGAAAGAAGGCAAAACATTAATAAAACGGATACCATCGCATTTAGGATGAGCCAGATGAAAATAAAAAGCTATCAGCTTGAATTGGTGATGAATGATATAACTGTACCAGAGGGCACTGCTGTTTTTCTGGAAGATATGTTCTTACATACAAAATCTCCTGTTAATTTAAAAGATATTACCCGGTATGATTTCAGCATTACTGCTAACAGCTTAACTTCTGTTGCAGATAGGTTTAGGTTAATTTTTAAACCCTCTGTTGAGTATGTAACAGTAAAAGGAAATTTAATTGAAAATGATATTGCCGTGGATTGGAAAATAGCAGACGAACTTAACATTAGCCGCTATGAAATAGAAAGATCAAATGAAAGCAAGGTTTTTTCCACCATTGGTAGTTTAAATAGTAAGGGTAACAACCCTGCTTCAACAGATTACAAATGGGTAGATGCAAATCCTGCTGCAGGAAATTATTTTTACAGAATAAAAAGTATCAGCAATAATGGTATTGTTGCCTACAGCAAGTTGGTTAATATTAAGGTACTTAACCGTACAACAGGGATTTTTGTGATCAACAATCCGGTTACTGACAATACAATCAGATTACAAATAAATGATAGCAAAAAGGGTTTATACAATGTAAGGTTATTGAATAATGCGGGGCAATTTATTACTGCTAAAACAATCAATTATTTGGGTGGTTCAAGCACTGTTTCAGTTGAATCTTCACAAAATTTATTAAGTGGCAGTTATCAACTGCAAATAACCGGCTCTCAAAATAAATCAGCGGCTATAAAAGTGATCGTTCAAAAATGATAGCCTTGCTCCAATGAGTCAAAGGGTAAAGCACTTTCAATTTTAATTTTCATAAATCACCAGGGAGAAATGTTTATTTCTCCCTTTTTTATTTCTAAAGTGTAAGCCTACATTTGCAGCATTATGTCTGTAGAAAAAATTTTAGGCGATTGGAAAAACAAACTCTACAAACCCTTGTACTGGCTGGAAGGGGAGGAGGATTATTACATTGACCTGGTAATGAATTTTGCCGAGCATAATATTTTACCCGAAAGCGAAGCAAGTTTTAACCTCACGGTTTTTTATGGTAAAGATGCCAACTGGAGCGATATCGTAAATGCCTGCATGCGTTACCCCATGTTTGCAGAAAAGCAGGTTGTATTGCTCAAAGAAGCCCAGCACATGAGAGATATTGAAAAACTGGAACAGTATGTTAGTCATCCATTGGCATCCACCATTTTTGTGGTGAGTCACAAAGAAAAAACGCTGGATAAAAGGAAATCCCTTTACAAGGCAGTCAAAAAAAATGGCGAAGTATTTAATTCAGAAAAAATAAGGGATTACAAACTGGTAGATTGGGTAAACAGTTATATGCAATCGCAACAGCTTAGCATGAATGCAAAAGCAACGTTGTTACTTACAGAGCATTTAGGGAATGACCTGAGCCGTATTGTGAATGAAATAGAAAAAGTAGCCGTAAACCTTGGACAGCGAAAAAGTATCACCGAAGATGATATTGAAAAATATGTTGGTGTAAGCAAGGAATACAACGCTTTTGAACTGCAGGATGCCGTTGGAAAAAAAGACCTGGTTAAAGCCATTCGTATCATTAATTATTTTGAGGGTAACCCTAAGGCAGGCCCTATACAGGCAGTTTTACCTGCTATCTATAATTATTTTAGTAAGCTTTATGCCATTTTTGGTATGGCAGATAAAAGTGAAAACGCCATCAAGCCCTTGTTTTACAATAACAGCTTTGCCGCTAAAGATGCGTTGACTGCCATAAAAAAATATTCGTACGAGGGCGTGGAAAGGGTATTGTTGTTATTGCACGAGTACAACCTTAAAAGTGTTGGCATCAATGATATGGGTACTTCCGATGCTTCTTTAATGAGAGAAATGGTGGTGAAGATGATGGGATGAGGAATGGTGAAGTACTTAGTATTGAGTATTGAGTATTTAGACTTTGTCAGCATTGACCATTTTTACCATTTTGTAGCTAAAGCATGTGGGTTAAGCTAACTTTTATTCCATTTGCCCATGATTTAAAGTGGAAAATGCTTTTAAGGGCAGTGTGGAAAGGGGTATTGATGAAAAATATCAATTCTTAGGTTGACGCACACCTGATAAGTATCGGGTCACAAATTGATAAGTCATTTTATTCTTAACATAGCACAACATTATCAATCCCCTCCCAAAAATTCAACAGCCTGCTTTTTATCCTTTGCCAGTTGCCCTTTTAATTCATCCAGCCCCGAAAATTTTTGTTCGTTGCGAAGGCGTTTTAAAATTGTCACCGTCAAGGTATCGCCATAAATTTCCTTATCAAAGTCAAATATATTTACTTCGATCATCCGCTTAGTGCCCTCAACAGTTGGGCGAATACCAATGTTCATCATGCCAGCCAAAACCTTCGATGGAGCATTGGAGATAGATTCGTCCGCATCTTTTTCATGCAATTGTACCTGCACTGCATATACTCCATTGCCGGGAATTAACTTTTTATCTTCTTCAATAAAAAGGTTGGCTGTAGGATATCCAATGGTACGGCCCAGTTTATTTCCTTCAACCACCATACCGTTAAAAAAATAGGGACTGCCAAGGTATTCATTGGCGATTTCAATATTTCCTTTTAACAATGCTTCCCTTATCCTGGTAGAACTGATAGTATTGTTCTGCAGCATAAACCCCGGAATTTCTTTTACAACATAATTACCCTGGGTAGCTTTTTCCTGCAGCAAATTAAAATCTCCGCTGCGGCTTTTACCAAAGCGGTGATCGTGGCCAATAATAATGGTATGCGGATGAAAAGTTTTTACCAGAAAGTTTTCAATGTATTCCTCAGCAGTCTGCAACGAAAACTCTTCTGTAAAAGGCGTTACCACTAAATGCTGTATACCATATTTCTCCAGCAATATTATTTTTTCCTGTATGGTATTCAGTAAAAAGACTTCCGATTGCCGGGCAGCTATTACCTGCCGTGGATGAGGATGAAAAGTAATGATTACTGTTTCGCCATTGATGCGGCTTGCTTCTTCCTTCATCAGTTGAATAATTTGCTGATGGCCTGTATGCACACCATCAAATGTACCAATGGTTACAACGGCATTTTTAAATACGGGCAGGTGCTGAATATCGTGATGTATTGTCATATAAAGAGGTGCAAAACTAATTGATAATTTATTAATGGATAATTGATATTTGAAATTAGTTTTGCAGCACAAATCATATCATGAGCCTTTATAGCAAAAGAGGGGTTTCTGCCCAAAAAGAAGAAGTACACGAAGCGGTAAAAAATCTTGACCAGGGATTGTTCCCCCATGCATTCTGCAAAGTTTACCCCGATTATTTAGGAGGAGATACCAACTGGGTAAACGTAATGCATGCGGATGGAGCTGGCACAAAAAGCATTTTGGCCTACCTCTACTGGAAAGAAACCGGAGATATTAGTGTATGGAAAGGCATTGCACAAGATGCCGTTGTGATGAACCTGGATGATTTACTTTGTGTGGGTATTTATGATAACATCGTTTTCAACTCTACCATCGACCGGAACAAGCACCTGATACCCGGCGAAGTATTGAGTGCCATCATCAATGGTACGCAGGAATTATTTGATACACTAAAATCCTTTGGTGTAAATATTCATTACCTCGGCGGTGAAACCGCTGATGTAGGTGATGTGGTAAGAACGGTTGCCGTAAATGGAACCATGACTTGCCGCTGGCCAAAAAGTAAAATCATCAGCAATGATAAAATAGCTGCAGGCGATGTAATTGTTGGGCTGGCAAGTTACGGACAGTCAACCTATGAAACCCAGTACAACAGCGGACTTGGCAGTAATGGACTCACGAGCGCCCGGCACGATGTGTTGAATAAATTTTACGCAGAAAACTATAAAGAAAGTTACGATAATAGTTTGCCGGATGAAGTGGTGTACGTAGGGGAGAATACACTGACAACCGTCTACCGACAACCGACGACCGACGACCGACAGCGGACACCCGACGACCGACTACCGACGACCGACAGCGGACACCCGACAACTATTGGACAGCTCCTTTTAAGTCCTACCCGAACTTATGCGCCGGTTTTGAAGCAATTGTTGCAGCACCATTTTGATAAAATTCATGGATTGATTCATTGCAGTGGAGGCGGACAAACCAAATGTTTAAAATACCTGCCCGGCAATTTTAAAATTGTAAAAGATAATTTGTTTGAAGTGCCACCCATTTTTCAGATTATACAAAAGGGCAGCGGCAGCAGTTTAAAAGAAATGTATGAAGTGTTTAATATGGGTTGCCGGTTAGAAATTTACTGTGCAATAGAAGATGCTGCAACCATGATAGCAGCTGCTGAAAGTTTCGGTATTGCAGCACAAATCATCGGCAGGGTAGAAGCCGGGGAGAAAAAAGAACTGGTAATAAGGAATGTGGGGCAGGAGGATATTGTTTATTGATTTTTCGGAAATACCCTAATAATTATAGTCCGTATTTTTGTTTTGTGGTACGCCATTAACGAATCAATACGGTTGATCCTTTTAAATTAAATAGTTGCCCGGTTTCAATATTGGTATAAATCAGTGTCCACACATAGGTACCAGGGTCCTGTGGGTTACCTTTAAAAGTACCATCCCATTTATTGGTCCAGTCCCTTGTTTCAAATATTTTTTGTCCGCCCCGGTTATAAACTACAAAATGCAGGTCACGTGCTTTGTAGGCATTGGTGGGGTATAAATAATCATTCAATCCATCATTATTGGGCGAAAATGCTTTTGGAACAGCTATGTAACAATTGCCTACCACCCGGATGGTATTGATGGCAGTATCAAAACAGCCAATATTATTTTCAACAATCAGCCTTACAGGCAAATCTCTTGTAAAACTGCCTGAGGTATAAAACTGTGCAGGGGGAATCTGCAAATCGCTGTTGCTCCCATTGCCAAAGTTCCAGTTCCAGCCGGTAATGTTGTTGATGCTTTTATCCTTAAATGTTGCAGGATCACCCGGACAAACTATTACGGTTGATTCAAATGTAGCCTCCAGGTAATTATCGAGCTGAATTGTACTAATGGCAGATGTATCATTACAAACGCCATTACTAACAATCAGCGATGCTATTTTTGTTCCGAATATTTTGTATTGAATAGCTGTATCCTTTGCACTGCTTTTAATGTTGTCATCAAAAGTCCATTGCCAGCTGTTAACCTCGTTTCGGCCATCATGTGTAAAATTGATGGTATCAATTTTACAGCCCAGATTTACAGTATAAGCAAAATCAGCAGATACCGTATCCTTAACATTAAAATTGAGAAATGAGCCTGCTGCTGTTTCTTTTCCACATTCATTTAAAATGGTATTGCCGTCGGTACCAACTTGTAATTCAATACGATAGATTCCTTTTATCTGTAAAGGTCGTGCAAGTGTAACCTGAATAATATTGGTAAAGCCATCAGCGCTGCAAATACCTGCAGCCTTTACAACTGTTTGCGGTACACCGCCTCCCAGCACTTTAAAATCGGAGCCATCGGGAGCAATTGTGTTGCAATACATGGGTTTATTAAATACCAGTTCCAATACATCCGGCGCACAGCCAACTGGTTGTATGCTATCCATTGGTGTAGGAAAAAGCGGAAAAACCGTTACTGGCAAAGACTGACCTAATGGAATGCCCCTGTTACAATTATCCAATAAGTTAATGCCATTGGCATCGTTCTTAATGGTAATCTGGTAATTGCCCGGCGGAATAGGATTGGCCAGCGTTAATACAATTGAATCCATATCAAACCCATTGTTACAGTTAACACCCTCCGCTTTAAAAATGGGAGCAAGGGCAGGGGTTACAATAAAATCACTTCCATCCGGGTTGAGGCTGCTGCATTTCATTTTCTTGCTCAGCTTCACCGTCATTTTAACTCCATCACATATGGCACGGGCCGATATTAAATTGGGTTCTGCTGGGTCTGTAATATTTGCTGTTCCGGCATTGGCGCCTCCAAAAGATAAACTATAACCACTTTGTGTATTCGTAAAATGACTTACCAACAAAATATACTCATGATCTTTTATTAGGTTTGGCATAGCACTAAACAATGGTCGGAACCCACTTGTGCCGGTAGTACCACATACTGTTAACGAAGTGCCGTCTGCTGATGCACCGGTAACGCCTGTTTCACCAGACCAGTTACAGGCAACAAATAAAGATTCATCTGTGTAAACGTCAGCAGGGTTTCTATTGGTTATGTCAAATAACTGCCAGTCGTAATCCTCATTCAGATCTTTTGGGATAATTTTAAAGCCTAAAGTACCAGCAGTAAAACAAGTAAACCTGTACCAGAATGGATTAATATCCGTCAAAAAATCGGTACAGCCTTTAGTAGGAATTTGCCTGTTACCACAAAGCGGAACAGACTCCTGCATGAAAGTATCCGTTCCACATACGGGGAATGCCGTACCAGGATTTTGTCCCAATGAGTCGCAGGGGGTTTGGCTGAAGGAATCAACTGAAAAAAATCCCAACAAAAGCACAAGGCATAGGTTATATATACGCATAAAGTTTCGCAAATCTACTGAATGACATTCTAATTCTCCTTTCCGTTGCAATAGCTAATATAAAAAGTTGTAGTTGACGCTGTACAATTAAATACAAAATATTATTAACCAATCATTATTGCTACTATTTGGCATTTGTGGCGTCGCACTCTTGTGCAGTATCACATAATTGGGCATTTTTTAGCCACCTTACAATATTACAGATAGGCTAAAACCAAATAGCAGATAGTCATAAAATACCCAGGAGGATGATTTCCTGATTAAGCCAATTATATTTGCAGTTTAAATGAATATGGAAACAATAACAGGCAACGATATTTACCGGGCAAAGGAGCTTTTAGAACATGGCGAACTGGTGGCAATTCCAACTGAAACTGTTTATGGACTGGCAGCCAACGCTTTAGATGAAGCAGCGGTAGTTAAAATATTTGAAACTAAAAACAGGCCTAAGTTTAATCCATTAATAATTCATTGCAGCAGCTGGGATAAGGCAGCATTGTATGTTCACGAGATTCCGGCAAAGGCCGCTACATTAGCCAAAGCATTTACTCCCGGGCCAATTACATTCTTATTGCAAAAAAAAAACATTGTTTCAGATTTGGTAACAGCGGGTAGTGATAAAGTGGCCATCCGAATTCCAAATCATCCCATAACCTTACAGTTACTACAGCTGCTCGATTTTCCGTTGGCAGCACCAAGTGCCAACACATTTGGCTATATCAGTCCAACAACAGCTGCTCATGTTTTGGAAAGTTTAGGTGGTAAAATTCCTTATATTTTAGATGGAGGTCCGTCGGATATTGGCGTAGAATCGACCATTATTGGATTTAATGAAGGGGGACAGGCGATACTTTACAGATCTGGTGGCATTGGTATAGAAGCTGTTGAAAAAATTTTGAATGAAAAGGTAATAGTTGAAACAGAGATTGGTTCATTAAATCCTGAAACTCCCGGACAATTAAAGTCGCACTATGCACCCAATACGCCTTTATATACCGGCAATATAGAAAAAATGCTGCCAGAATGGGCTGAGAAAAGGGTGGCGACTATTAGTTTTACCCGGCATTTTAAAGATATACCAACGCAGCAACAATTTGTACTTTCCCCTGATGGGTCATTGGCAGAGGCCGCTAAAAATCTATTTGCGGTCCTAAGAAAAATTGATCAATTAGCCGTTGATGTAATACTAGCCGAAATCTTCCCGAATGAAGGAATTGGCAGAGCTATTAATGACAGGCTGCATAGGGCAGGGGCTGGGTTTAAATTGTGAGTGGTGAATGGTCAATGGTGAATGGTGAATAGTCAATGGTGAATGATGAATTGTGAATGGTCTTTGGTGAATGGTGAAATATTACCCGCCCGAGTTTTCGGTTCTCCATTGCCGTAGTTAAGTTATTCAAACTCACATCAATTGGAGGTAACTACGTATTTTACTATAATTATTTTAGTGCAGCTACATCAGAAATCTACTGTAGAGCCGTAGGCTCGCTTATATTTTGTAACAACGGGTTTTAACCCGTTGTATTTTTAAAAATTATATGAGAGCCGTAGGCTCGGCACATATTGTGGTGTTGAGGATAGTCATCAAACCATTAATACTGTACCATTATTTTGCTAAATCAATCTTTACCTTTTTGCCTTTAATCTTTTCATTCTTGATCAATTCCATGGCGGCACCCACTTTTAATTTTCTAACGGCCACAAAAGAGAAAAAGTCTTTTACCTCAATTAAGCCGATTTCTTCCTGTTTAAGTTGACCTATTTTAGATAAAAAACCTACAATATCTATTTTATTTACTTTGTCTTTTTTGCCGGCAGCAATAAATAAGGTTGACCATTTGGGTTTTTCCGGCAACTCCGTTTCTTCAGGAAGGATCAAATCCGTTACTTCATTGTTGATGTATGTAGGTCTGTATTCTCCTTTTCCTACAATTAAAACTACTTTTCCACCAGCTTCCATACGGGCAGTTCTACCGTTACGGTGGGTATAAATTGCTTGCGTTGGGGGCAAATCATAGTGAACCACATATTTAATATCCGGAATATCCAGGCCTCTCGATGCCAGATCGGTGGTGATTAAAATAGAGGAACTGCCATTTTTAAATTTAGCAAGGGCACTTTCCCTTTCCTGCTGTTCCATACCTCCATGGTAGAAAACATTTACAATGCCCTGTTCTTTTAAATAATTGCTAGCCTGTTCAACCGTATCCCTATGGTTGCAAAATACAATTGCGGACTTGTTATTGATATGACAAATAAACCTGAAAAAAATATCAAACTTTTCTCTTAAATCTGATTTTAACTCAATGATTACCAACTCATCATAAACATCTTTATCAATTAAAGTAGTATTGGTGAAATTTAACTGAACCGGATTGTCAAAACCAATGAAATCAGGTATTGACGCAGCCTCAGTAGCAGAGGTTAAGATCTTTTTATTTACAGAAGTTAGCGACTTTACAATGAATGTCATTTCTTCTAAAAAGCCTAATTCCAACGACTTATCGAATTCATCTAATATTAAAGTAGTAATTAATTCAGTAGAAAAATTATTTCGTCTAAGATGATCAGCAATTCGTCCTGCAGTGCCGATTATTACGGCAGGAGCCTGCACCAGGTTTTTTTCCTCAATCTCTCGTTTATGGCCACCATAACAACAGGTAACTTTATAGCCGGTTGCCATTTTCCTGAACACTTCGTCAATTTGCAAAGCCAGTTCTCTTGATGGCACTAATATCAACGCCTGTACATTTTTAACATCGGGCTTTAATAATTGCGCCAAGGGCAATAGAAAAGCCAGGGTTTTACCTGAGCCGGTAGGGGAAATTATCTGTACGTGGTTGTTTTCTATACATGCATCAATAGCCGAAACCTGCATTTCGTTTAGGCTCTCAATTTTTAAACCGGCCAGTATAGTTTCTGTAGAAATATTTTGTTCTTGCATTTCGGTAAAATTAGAAGTAAATTGGTAAGAGTTCTTTTTTTTATTACACTTAAACTATAAAGACATGGAAATCCTGCAAAAATTTGAACATTGGGGCGATGCTCATCATCCTAAATGGCTAGACATTATTCGCATCATTCTGGGAATTTTTCTTTGTTACACAGGTATTTCTTTTCTTCAAAACATGAGTACTGTAACCGGGCCACTTTCCACCAAAACATCCTTTGGTGCTTTCACCATTATTTTATTAAGCCATTATGTAGTTTTCGCCCATATGCTTGGCGGCCTGTTAATGGTTGTAGGCTTTTTAACCAGGTTTGCCTGCCTCATTCAGATTCCAATTATGCTCGGTGCTATTATTTTCATTAACTCCGCCAGTGATGTTTTCAGGCCGTATTCGGAATTGTTTTTCTCCATTTTAATTTTATTGCTATTGGTTTATTTTTTGATTGTTGGTAATGGACCGTGGGCTATAAAACTAAAAGAAGAAAAAGAATGGCAGCCGTGAGGATTTATTTCGAGCAATAATTGTACTAATATGCACTACTATATGTGCCGAGCCTAAGGCTCCCGGTCAACAGATTATTAAACAACTCCCGGTTAAAACCCCTAGTTACAAAACAGAAACGAGCCTACGGCTCTACAGTGTTCTTTTGATGAAGTTTTACCAAATTGCAGATAGCCATTTAATTTCTTTAAACGCATTTATCGTTTAAAGTATTTTTGTTGTGTGGTAAAATTAATTTTTGAGCAGATATAGCTGATAAGCAAATTATTGGGTATTTCTGTATTATTCTATTTGCCTATAATTAATATTATGTTAAGTAGATAATTAGCTTTTATTTTAATCTATTTATGTTTCTTTCCCCTGCCGGCTTTTGTGTATTTTCCAAAAACCAATGTCTTAAAATTACTTACATAAAAAACAGGCTACGTAAAAAGTAGCCTGCCCTATTCAAATCAATAAATAAAATCCTATTCGGTTTCCGGTGCCGGATCGGATGATTCTTCAGTTGTTGCATCTAAGTCAGCAGCTGCTTCATTCTCAGGTAAAATGGTATCAGGATTTTCTTCAGCAACAATTACTTCTTCCTGTTCGTCCAGTTTAGTTATGGCTGCAATGGCATCTCCTTCATCAACCCTTATCAATTTTACACCCTGTGTTGCCCTTCCCTGTTCGCTAACACTTGCCACACTCATACGGATGGTAACACCGCTTACACAGGTAATCATTAAATCTTCCTTTTCAGTTACATCCAATAAACCTACCAGTGAACCGGTTTTTTCAGTTACATTAATTGTTTTAACTCCTTTTCCACCCCTGTTGGTAACCCTGTAGTTAGGTTCGTTGGTTACAGGATCATTTAAGAAAGTACGTTTACCATAGCCCTTTTCACTCACCACCAATATGGTACGGGTTTTATCTTCCCGGTTTACACAAACCATCCCTACAACTTCATCATTGGCATCATCTACTTCAATTCCATAAACCCCAATACCTCCACGACCGGTAGATCGTACTTTTTCTTCAGGAAAACGAATGGCACGGCCACTCTTAACTGCCAGCATTATTTCAGAATTTCCATCGGTAAGTTTGGCTTCCAATAACTGATCTCCCTCTAAAATATTTATAGCGTTGATACCATTTTGTCTTGGGCGGCTGAAATCTTCCAGGTCAGTTTTTTTGATGATCCCTTTCTTGGTACACAGTACGATGTAATGGCTTTTAAGGTATTCTTCATCACTAAAATTTTTCACATCAATGATTGCCCTTACTTTATCGTCCTGCGGAATCTGAATCATGTTCTGTAGTGCACGTCCTTTGCTGGTTTTATCACCTTCAGGAATTTCATACACTTTCAACCAGAAACAACGTCCTTTTTCAGTAAAGAAAAGTAATGTGTGATGGGTAGATGCTACAAAAAGATGTTCAATATAGTCTTCCTGTCTTGTGCTGCTTCCTTTTGCTCCACGGCCACCACGACGTTGCTGTCGGTATTCAACTGCAGAGGTACGTTTGATATAACCGAGGTGAGAAATGGTTACCACCACGTTTTCATCTTCAATTAAATCAAGCATATTAATTTCGTTGCCTACATAAACAATTTCTGTTTTGCGGGCATCACCAAATTTGGCTTTTACTTCTGCAAGTTCAGCTTTAATAATATCGTAGCGCATGCCCTCATTCGCCAGAATTGCTTTCAGGTGTTCAATTTCCTTCATAATGGCTGCATGCTCCTCCCTGATTTTGTCAATCTCCATTCCGGTAAGCCTTTGCAAACGCAGCTCCAATACAGCTTTTGCCTGTATTTCACTCATGCCGAAATTACTGATCAATCCCTCCTGTGCAATACCAGGTGTAGATGATTCCCTGATGAGTTTGATAACTGCATCCAAATTATCCAATGCGATGATATAGCCTTCTAAAATATGAGCCCTTTCCTGAGCTTTGCGTAATTCAAACTGGGTACGTCTTACAACAACCTCATGTCGGAACAAAATAAATTCACTAATAAGGTCTTTTAAATTCAGCGTTCTTGGCCTGCCTCTTACAAGGGCTACGTTGTTAATACCGTAGGAAGTTTGAAGTTCTGTTTGTTTGTACAACTGGTTTATCACCACCTGTGCAACCACATCTTTTTTAAGATCAATTACTATTCTTGTTCCTTCCTTGTTGTTACTTTCATTGTTAACGTCAGCGATACCTTCTATTTGCTTGTCGTTGATTAAATCGCCAATTCTTGCAGTGAGGGTATCCCTGTTTACCTGGTAAGGCGTTTCGTAAATAATTACTTTTTCCCTTCCATTTTTTAGGGTTTCCACATTTACTTTACCACGTAATACAACCCTGCCCCTGCCTGTATGGAAACCTGCTTTAATTCCTTCAAAGCCATAGATAATACCACCCGTTGGAAAATCGGGGCCTTTTACATGTTCAATCAGTTCATCGATGGTTATTTCCTTGTTATCAACATAAGCCACACAGGCATCAATCACTTCACTCAGGTTGTGCGGCATCATATTGGTGGCCATACCCACGGCTATACCACTTGCGCCATTCAACAATAATTGCGGAATACGGGTAGGTAAAACTGTAGGCTCTTTAAGTGAATCATCAAAGTTCAGCTGAAGATCAACCGTTTCTTTTTCAATATCCTCCAGCATAGCTTCGGCAAACTTGTGCATACGAACCTCTGTATAACGCATAGCTGCCGGTGGATCTCCATCCTGGCTACCAAAGTTACCCTGGCCGTCAATCATGGTGTACCGCATGCTCCAATGTTGGGCCATACGTACCATCGTATCATAAATGGAAGCATCGCCGTGTGGGTGAAACTTACCCATCACCTCTCCTACAATACGTGCACTTTTTTTATAAGGTTTATTGCTGTAATTGCTCAATTCATTCATGCCGAAAAGCACCCTTCTGTGTACTGGTTTTAATCCATCACGTACATCCGGTAAAGCACGTCCTACAATTACACTCATGGAGTAATCTATGTAGGATGTTTTCATCTGCTCCTCAATATTTACAGGAATAATTCTGCCCCTGTTGCTGGCATTGCCACCATCATTTGGAGGGAGCATACCATCGTTTAATTCTTCGTTATTTTCCATAATGTTTAAAAGTGTGCGAATGTACCGATTTTAAGCGGATTTTCGGTTTAAAACAGGTGGCTTTATGATGGTTTTTGTACACATTTTTTACTTAAATGTGGAGAAGATGTCGTTTCATTTTCTGACAATGTTTTCCAGAGCAACAGGCAGTATTTCGTTGGCTTCAACTTATATATTTTGTAAACACAACAAATTTTAATTAGGTAGATTTGTATTATGTCTATAATAAAAATACCATTGAGGTTTGAAGGTTCAAAAGATGAAGCCATCATATATACTTTATTTGATTCTGGCGCTACCTTTTCCTGCATAAGTTTTGAGTATGCTGAAAAATTAGCGCATCTTGAAAAAATGAGAAAACCTATAGAACTTGCAACGGCAGCCAGAGATACTTATCTGAAAATTGAATATGCTGTTCGATTGGATTTTTATTATAATGATATACGCTTGTCGGATGAATTTATGGTAATTCCAAACATATCCGAAGATGCAATTTTGGGTGTAAACACTTTACAGAAATGGCGAATCAAATTAGACTTTGAACATGATACCGTTATCATAGACCCTAAGGTTGCGAAAGCGATGCTGAAATAAAATAACTAACTATTTTGAAAACAATTCTCCTTTTTGGTGCCGGAAAATCTGCCACCGTTTTAATTGATTATTTAATTGCTGAATCTGCCGCTAATAACTGGAAATTTATTGTTGCGGATGCCAACAAAGATCAGATATTGGCTAAAACAAACAATTCTGCTTTTGCCGAAGCTGTGCAGATTGATATTGCCAATGATGAAAAAAGAGATGCACTCATTCAAAGGGCACATGTGGTTATTTCGATGTTACCCCCTGCCCTTCACTTTTTGGTTGCCAAGGATTGTGTAGAGAACAGAAAGCATTTACTTACAGCCAGTTATCTGGATAGTAATATGAAAAGCCTGGCCAATGAAATAAGGGGCAGGAAACTACTTTTTTTATGTGAGATGGGTTTAGACCCTGGCATTGACCACATGAGTGCGATGAAACTGATTGACGAAATTCATGCATCAGGAAAAACCATTACCAGTTTTAAAAGCCATTGCGGCGGATTGATAGCGCCTGAAAGTGATAACAATCCCTGGCATTACAAAATAAGCTGGAACCCCCGGAATGTAGTGCTGGCGGGTAAAGCCGGGGCGACTTACAAAGAAAATAATGAAATAAAAAAGGAGGACTACTTTAATTTGTTTTCTGACTGCAAGGAAGTGACTATTGATGGATTGGATAATTTGGCTTACTATACAAACAGAGATTCTTTAGGCTACATTCCAATATATAAATTAGAAACTGCGACAACTTTTATAAGGACTACCCTGCGCCACCCCATTTATTGCAAGGGATGGAACGCCATTGCGCAAGCTGGTCTTGCTGATGAGGTTAACCATATAGATACAGCAACACTAACTTTTAAAAAATGGTCTCAACCAATTATTCCATTTGTAAATGTTGAGAATAAATCATTACTGGAATATCTTGGATTATTTGATGAACTGCCAGTTCCTGCTGCTGCAAAAAGCAGTGCTGATATTTTACAATACCTGATTGAAACCAAACTTTCGATGGCGCCAACCGATAAAGATATGATTGTAATGTTGCATGAAATTGAATTTGAGGGAGGCTCCATTGAAAGCAGCCTGGTTGTAAAAGGAACTGATAATTTAAGAACTGCCATGGCTAAAACCGTAGGCCTGCCATTGGGCATTGCAGCTAAATTTATTCTGGATGGAACCTTTACCCAACGTGGCTTACACATACCCATCAGCAAAGAAATTTACCTGCCGGTTTTAAAAGAATTGGAGAATCACGGGGTAACTTTTACGGAAATAAAAAAATAATTTATTTTTACGTATAAAATTTTTATCTTTGTCGTATAAACTTAGGTTATGGATGCTAAAATAACACTCAGCTTCGATCAGGACGTTATCAGCAAAGCCAAAAAATTTGCAGATGATAACAATATAAGCCTCTCCAGGCTTACAGAATTTGTATATCGCAATATGACAACTAAAAACTATAAAACAATTGAAGATCTGCCTATTGCAGATTGGGTAAATATGGTAGCTGAAGGTCCTGTTGAGTACGAAACTAAAGCAAGAAGCAATAAAGAATTAAAAGCCACGTACTATAAATCTAAAAAATGAAGATTTTTTTAGATGCCAATATTATAGTTTCCATACTCAATAAAGAATTCCCCTTATTTACCTACACTTCCAGAATACTGAGTTTGGTGGACAATAAAAAATTCTCTGTATTTACTTCTCCCCTTGCGCTTGCGATTGCCTTTTATTTTTCGGAAAAAAAAAGTGGAACAGAACTGGCAAAAAAAAAGATTGAACTTTTAGCAGAGAAAATGTCCATTTCGCAAACGGGACAACAAGAGGTTTTGTCCTCTCTGCAGAATAAAAAAATTCATGATTTTGAAGATGGCATCCAATACTATTCGGCAATAAACAGTTATTGCACCGTTATCATTACCAATGATGTAAATGATTTTTATTTCTCTGCTATAGAAATATTGAAGCCGGAAGCCTTTATTAAAAAATACATGATGTAACTACAGTACATTTAACAGTAGCTATCGAATTTTATCCGGAAATATAACCCTTTAATATTTTTTGTAACTCCTTCACTCCTTCTGTAGCAGGTAATTCAATGAGGGTGAGTGTGTCAGATTTTTTTACATCCGGTATTTTTTTATCAATGATAAATTTGGGTAAAAACGGCGGGGCATAATGTAATAAAGATGCTGCCGGGTAAACCTGTAAAGAAGTACCTACCACCACAAAAAAATCGCAGTCATTCATTTTTTTTACGGCCATTTCCATCATAGGTACAGGCTCTTCAAACCAAACAATGTGCGGCCTTAGTTGAGCTCCATCTTCTGCCAGGTCGCCCATTTGTATATCTTCACTTATTTCATAAATCAGTTCTTCATCTGCTTCACTCCTCATTTTAAAAATTTCGCCATGCAGGTGAATAATATTGGTGGAACCAGCACGCTCATGCAGGTCATCTATATTTTGAGTAATGATAGTTACATCAAAATCTTTTTCCAATTCTGCCAAATCAATATGGGCTGCATTGGGTTTGGCTGCGGCAACATCTTTTCTCCTGGCATTATAGAAATCAGTTACCAGTTGTGGGTTTCGATTCCAGGCACCGGGTGTGGCCACATCATACACATCATATCCATTCCACAATCCATCACTATCTCTAAATGTTTTCAATCCACTTTCGGCGCTTATACCTGCACCGGTGAGTACTACTATGTGTTGCTTCTTCATGTTGCAAATTTACGAAACCGGCTGTTTGATTTTGTTTGGAAACATTTTTCTAATAAGAAAAATTCCCAATGGAATAAATATTAATAATGGCCACAGAGTTACTAATCCAATTAAAATATCAGTAATCCACCTGCCACCGGATTTAAATGCATCAGCAATTCTACTGATAAACGTTGGGGTACCATCACCAGGCTTAAAACCTTCTAAAGGTTGAAAAAACGTAAGCTGAATAGTGCTCATTGCCGATTGGTGGTTAAGGAAATTTACCCGTCCGGCAGCGGATTCCATCGTCTCCTGCAGGTTATTTATTTCTGCCTGAACCTGCAATACTTCCTGCATGTTTTTAGACTGTTTTAAAAAGTCGAGGTACTTTTCCCGCATTTGCTTTTTTGCTTCCAGTCTTGCTTTTATATCGATTACTTCCCCGGTTACATCATCTGTGGTAATTTTCCGCTCAATCACTTTTACATCATTTTCTGGTAATTGGTTCATGATATTTTCAAACTGATCAACCGGAACCTTAATAGAGATAGTAGTTTCTAATTTTTCATCGGTAAGATTTTGCTCTTCCTGGGCTATATAACCACCGTATTGTTTTACAGTTTTATAAACTGTAGAAGTGTAACTTTTAAAGTCCCCTACCTCAAATTTTAAAGTGGCCGTTTTGATGATTTTTTTATCCCAATCAATGGAGGCATTGGATTGAAACGTGTTTTTTGTTGAAGTTGAATCAGTAAATGGTTGCTTACTTTTTTGAAATGGAATTTGATTTTGTTCTTCTTCACTTTTATTGGAAGAACCAGTAGCATTTTCGATATTTGCTACAACAGAATCCTGAGCAGCACTTTCTTTATCAGAACGATTACAGGAAAACAAAAAAGCTGTAGACAATAAAGTGGATAAAATTAATTTGCTGTTCATATCAATGGTTTAAAGTTATAGATGCCCATTGATACAATTTGCACAAAAAAAGAAACCGTATTAAAATGTTAAATGAAAACTAAAGCAAAGCGTTTTTAAAAATTAGATGCTACAACATTTACTACTTCTTCTCCCCTGCCAATTCCATTACAATTTTCCATTCTTCCTCTTTCACAGTTTGTACACTCAACCTGCCCAATCTTACAAGGTCCATATTTATCAGCCTGCCGTCTTTTTTAATTACATCCAGCGGTACAGAATTTTTTAATTTCCTTACAGGTTTTAAATCTACCACCACCCATGCTGCTTCCTCTGTTGTTGGGTCCTGGTAAAATTCTTTGGCAACTTTAGCAATGCCAACAATTTCAACACCTTCATTACTATGATAGAATAATACCTCATCCCCTTTCTTCATCGCCTTTAAATTATTTCTGGCGCCATAATTTCTTACGCCATCCCAAAATGTTTTTTTATCTTTTACAAACTGATCCCAACTGTATTTAAATGGTTCGGATTTTACTAACCAATATGCCATAGTAATATTTTATTAATTAAGTCTTATTAAGTAATTCTGTGGTGTATGTTTAGGTGGTTTAGAAGTTTAGACGAAGACCTAAATATTAAACCAAAATAAATACATTTTTGTAAAATTATTTTTTCAATTCCAATACAACCGTTTTATAACTACTCACGGTAAAATTAGCAGTTGCAGATTTTTCTTTTGTAACTATGTTAGTGTATTGAGTAAACCCTTTTGTTCTTTCGGCATAGTCGCCAAAAGAAATTTCTTTATCTGTCTTGGCAGTATTCATCACAACCATTATGGTTTGTTTGGCATCGTATCTAAAATATACATACACACCATCCTGCGGAACAAATTGCATCATTTTACCGGTAGTTAATGCAGAAGAATTTTTCCTGAAGTTGGCTAGTGCAAATACATGATTCCATATTTCATTGTCCTTTTCTGTTCTGCCAGATGCTTCAAATTTATTCACTTTGTCTCCTTCCCAGCCGCCGGGAAAATCCAGCCGAACATAACCATCATTGGGACTTGTAATACCGGTTGTAGCCAATTCCGACGCATAATACATTTGAGGAATTCCTCTGCAGGTAAATAACCAGCTGAGAGATGATTTGTACTTGTCTACGTTTTCATTTACAACAGAAAAAAACCTGGCAATATCGTGGTTATCGAGAAACAAAACATTCCTGGAGGGATCTTTATATAAAAAATCCTGAGCCAATATCGTATATAATTTATTAACCCCGTCGGTCCAGCCAAAATCTTTTGTCATGGCATCTTGTATACCCCACAATGTTTGAAAATCAGTAGCACCCTGCAGGTTACTTGCTGGTTGTTTTAAATTATTTTGTACAAAATAAGCCTGGTTGGGCACACCATGATACCAGGTTTCTCCAAATATGGTTATTAAGGGATATTCACCGGTAAGTGCGTCGTTACAACGGTTCATAAATCCCAAATCGTTGTAAGCATAGGTATCTACTCTCCAGCCATCAATACCAAATTCTTCAACAGTCCAAAGTGCATGTTGAATTAAATAGTTGGCAACAAAGGGATTGTTTTGATTAAGGTCTGGCATCTGGGTTGTAAACCATCCGTTTACCATTTTTTTTTTATCAATACCACTTGCGTAAGGGTCAAATGCAACCTGATCTTTGTAGGTGGTGTTAGTGTAAACGGGCCAGTTATGTGTCCAATCTTTCATGGGCATATCCATTATGGTAATGTGCTTTTCATCCACATGATTATACACAGCATCCTGAATAATTTTCAATCCTTTTTTATGTGATGCATCTATTAAATCCTGATAGGCTTTTTCTCCGCCCAGTCTTCTATCTATTTTATAATGATCTGTAAAAGCATACCCGTGTTCAGTTCTTTCAAAACGATCATTTTCCAAAACAGGATTAAGCCAAATGGTGGTAACGCCGAGGTTTTGTATGTAATCCAGATGATTTTGAATTCCTTTTAAATCGCCTCCATGCCGGTTGAAGACAGTGTCTCTTCTTAAAGATTGATCCCTCATTCCGTAAACCCGATCGTTGGATGTATCACCATTGCTAAAGCGATCAGGCAATACGAGGTAAATAAAATCTTTTGCAGTAACGCCTTGTGCAAAGTTTGTTCCTTTTCCTTTTCTTCTTTCTTTTATTTGAAAAGGAATTTTAAAAGTGTTGGTTTTAACTATCGTATTTACATTAATAAAAGCCTTTCCAGCCTTTGTGTTTGGAGCAATCATTATATCTACAAACAGATAATGTTTATTCTCAACTTTATTTATTTTTTCTACCTTAATACCAGGGTAATTAATACTTAGTGAGAATTTATCTGTAAAAGAAAAACCACTATCAGCATGTAACATCAGTTGAACTTTGTTCCACTTCATACCAGTCCACCAATTGGTTGGGAAACATTTTGCGGTGCTTTGAGCATCTATAGTAAAAGAATAGAATACTGCACTTAACAATAGAAAAGAAACTCTCATTATTTACTAAGATTTAAAATTTGTTGTTGTTTAATTTTTACAGCTCCTTCATCATAAACAAATAATACACTAACGGCACCGCAAATAAGGAAGAAACCTGCCAGTACTATGGCATATATAGGTTGCCCCCCATAAATATGCTTTACAATTGCACCACCGAAAAGGCCGTTAATGATTTGTGGCAACGTAATAAAGAAATTAAATATCCCCATATAAATTCCCAATTTGCCTGCCGGTATACATCCGGAAAGTATTACGTAAGGCATTGCTAAAATACTTGCCCAGGCAAGACCGATTCCTATCATGCAATAATTAAGCATAGCAGGATCCTTAATAAAATAAATTGAAATTAAACCAATACCGCCTGCAGATAAAGAAAGCGCATGCGTCATTTTCCGACCAACTTTTCTGGCAATAAATGGCAAAAACAAGGCATACAGCATGGCTACAAAATTGTACCAGGCAAAGGCGGTGCCAACCTTATTGCCAGCCTCATTGTATTCCACAGATTTGGCATAATCGCCGGTTAATCCATAAACATGTGTTGCCACAGCATCTGCAGTAAATACCCACATAGTAAATAAAGCAAACCAGCTAAAGAACTGTACCAGCCCCAATTGCTTCATGGTACGTGGCATATTTTTAAAGTCAGTAAATATTTCTGAAAGACCAGATTTATGTTTTGTTTTATCTTCCGGAAAACTGCCATGATATTTTTCATATTCTGCAGGTGGATATTCTTTACTGAAAAATATGGTAACTAAAATAGCTAAAACAAAAACAGCAGCACCAATGTAAAAAGCAATTTTTATATTGGGTGCAATACCATCGGCATCAGCCACCATACTTACGCCGGATTTGGCTAATATATCGGGTAAAGCTGATCCAACAACCGCACCTAACCCAATTAAAAAAGTTTGTATGCTAAAGCCAAGGGTACTTTGAGACTGAGGCAGATTGTCTGCAACCAGTGCTCTAAAAGGTTCCATTGCAACATTAAAGGAGGCATCCATAATCATTACCATACCTGCACCAATCCAAAGTGCAGGTATAAATCCTGCCAGAGAACCGGAGTTGGGTAAAAAGACTAAGGCTGTGGATGATAATAAGGCACCTACTAAAAAATAGGGTTTTCTTCTTCCAATACGGTTCCATGTTTTATCAGAATAATATCCGATGATTGGCTGAACAATCATACCTACCAGCGGAGCTACAATCCAAAACATTGGGAGCTGGTCTACATCTGCACCAAATGAGCGCAAAATCCTGCTGGTATTTCCATTTTGCAAAGCAAATCCAAATTGAATACCCAGAAAGCCAAAGCTCATTGTAAAAATCTGGGCAAGAGATAATTTAGGTTTTGGCAATAAGCCTTTTGAATCGTTGGATGAAAGAACATTTCCTGCTGACATAGCAATTTGTTTGTGGTAAATAATTAGTAATGTGTAATGCTTACACATTTTAAAAAGAAAATTAAAAAACACCCTTTTTAAAAAGGATGTTTCAAAAAAATTATATTACAAACCCATCGGGAAGAACGGCACCCTTTTTTAATACTACTATTCCATCTTTTACTGCATAAAGCGCATGGTCAGTATTAGTAAGGTGCTGACCGCCATTAATGCGAACATCATTCCCAATGCGGCAGTTCTTATCTACAATTGTATTCTTAAAATAACACCTGTCTCCAATACCGATTTTAGGAATTCCCTTTTGTGTATTATTTTCTATCTCAGCCAAAGTTTCATAATAATCGTTACCCATTATATAGGAACTAACGATAGTTGTGCCATGACCAATGCGGCTGCGAACACCAATTACGCTGTTCTCAATTCTACTGGCAGAAATAATTGAACCTTCGGCAATGATAGTTTTTTCCAACGTTGTTCCACTGATTTTTGCCGGCGGCAACATCCTTGCCCTGCTGTAAACAACTTTTTGGTTATCGAATAAATTAAAAGGAGGCAATTCATCTGTTAGTGCAAGGTTGGCTTCAAAGAAGGAATATATGTTACCAATATCGGTCCAATAGCCATCATATTGATAACTGATTACTTTATATTTTTCTATTGAAGATGGAATGATTTCTTTTCCAAAATCTGTGGCATCCTTTTTCTCATCTTCCAGTAAATCAAACAATAATTTACGGTTGAAGATATAAATACCCATGGAAGCCAGGTAAATTCTGCCCTTTGCTTTCATTTCATCACCTGTATCGCTTACCCATTCACCTAAAATTGATTTATCGGGTTTTTCAATAAAAGAAGTGATTATATTTTCTTCATCAGCTTTAAGAATACCAAACTCAGGCGCCTCTCTATCACCAACCGGAATAGTTGCAATGGAAATATCGGCTCCTTTTGTTTTATGGGTATCAATCATTGTCTCAAAATCCATTTGGTAAAGCTGGTCACCGCTTAATATTAATACATACTCATAATCGTAGTTGTTAATATGCCTGAGGGATTGACGGACAGCATCTGCAGTACCCTGAAACCATTGTGGATTATCGGGTGTTTGTTCTGCCGCCACAATATCTACAAACCCTTTACTGAAAAGGCTAAATTGGTAGGTGTTTTTAATGTGCTTATTGAGCGATGCAGAGTTAAACTGTGTAAGCACCAAAATTCTATTAATACTCGAATTAATACAATTGGAGATAGGGATATCCACTAAACGATATTTGCCTGCAATTGGCACGGCCGGCTTACTACGACTAGCAGTTAAGGGATACAACCTGCTGCCTGCACCACCACCTAACACCATTGCGATTACTGATTTGCTGTCCATAAAATTTAATTTGAGGTATATATTTTAGTTGGTAATTATTGGCAAGTTTGGATTCAAATGTAAGGTATAAAGTTATTTTAAACTACTATAGAGATGAATATATTGTTGCGCACTGTTTTCCCAACTGTTATTGAGGTTCATAATTTTTGTACGGATGGATTTCATTCGTTTAGGTTGTGCATAAAGCTCCAGCGCCCTATGAATACTATAAGTGATATCCCATACTTTGGCATCATTAAATATAATGCCGTAACCTCCGGTTTCACCAATATCTGTTACCGTATCTCTTAAGCCGCCCGTATTGCGAACAATTGGGATAGTTCCATATCGCATCGCATACATCTGGTTGAGTCCGCATGGCTCTACCCTGCTTGGCATCAGCAAAAAATCTGCCCCGGCATACATTTGATGACTTAGTTTTTCGTTGTAGCCAATTTTAGAATTATAATAACCTGCAAGCGGCATATTCATATTTGCCAGTTCCCATTCTACATGTGGGTCGCCACTACCCAGAATTAAAAAACTCATTTTACCCTCCAGGTGATAAACAGCATCATAAATGGCTTGTGGTAAAAGATCTGCAGCTTTTTCATGCACGAGTCTTCCTATGAAAACGAACAGCGGCCTTTCTACATCTAAATTAAATGCTTCACACAATAATTTTTTATTTGCCAGCTTTCCAATAGCTGCATTTTTTGTGTTGAAGTTATCATCTATATAAGTATCAGTATCCGGATTCCACACAAGGTCATCGATTCCATTTAGTATCCCTGTGCATTTACCTCTTTCGTATTCAAACAAATTTTCAAGGCCATTGGCATTGCTTCTCATTTCATCCAGGTAACTATAACTAACAGTTGTAACACTTGTAGCACATTTAACAGCACTTGCCAAAGGATTGATTCTATCCTGCCAGTCAAGCTTACCCCATTCCAGCATATCCCAGGCAGGCAGATAATTTGCCTTATCCCAATCCATCCATCCCTGGTATTGCGCATTGTGAATGGTAAGCACAGTTGGTATATGAGATAAATGCCTGTAGGCATAACATTGCTGCATCATAAAAGGGATAAGACCAGTGTGGTGATCATGCACATGAACAACATCCGGTTTATCTTGCCATCTTGCTACCCAATCAACAACAGCAATTTGAAATGCAGTAAATCGTTCGCTGTCATCATTGTATCCATAAACTTCTTCTCTGTCAAGCAAGCCGTTTATATCAACGAGGTATAATTCAAAACCAAGTTTATTGGTTTGTTCTTTAATGATAGTATAGTTGAACCAATAAGGCCCCATGCTGAAATCGCCCTTGTGCACAACATCAAAATCGTTTTGATATAAAAACTTGGTACGATACATGGGCATAGCCAATTTTGCAATATGGCCGAGTTTATTCTGGTATTTTGGTAAGGCACCAGCTACATCGCCCAATCCGCCTGCTTTTGCTACGGGGTAGCACTCAGCAGTAACATGTAAAATTTCCATGAAGAAAGCAATTATTTTATAAAAAATGAATGTAGTAAATTTTTATTTGATTGATAACATTTTTAAAAAAGAATTTAACATTGTTTTGATAAATAAAAATGTTTTGATTTTTATTTGTTGCAATGTATTTGAATGCATTTCATTGATTGAATAAAAAAATCAATATTTTTATGATTGCAGATTTTACTTTACTTTCAGCCTTCTTAAAACAATAAACAAACCGCTGTATGAATAAATCAACACTAGCTCCTGTTAAAACCCAATGGTCTCAATTTGGAACGCTGATAACTGTGTTTTTCTTTTGGGGCTTTGTGGCTGCCAGTAATGGAATATTAATTCCCCTTTTTAAAGATAAATTACAATTAACGCAAACTGAAGCACAGTTAATTGACTTTGCCTTTTATGTAGCCTATTTTATTGGATCAATTATATATTTTGCGGTAGGTAAATTTATAGGGCAGGATCCACTAAATAAAATTGGTTACAAAAGTGGTATCGTTTACGGCTTAATTATTTCAGCAATAGGTACGTTGCTTTTTTATCCGGCAGCAGAATTTCATTCGTACCCTTTGTTACTTTCTGGTTTATTTATAGTAGGTCTCGGATTTTCTTTGCAACAAACCTCAGCTCAGCCTTTTGCTATAGCATTAGGTGATCCTGCTACAGGGTCGCAAAGATTAAATTTAGGAGGTGGAATTAATAATTTAGGAACCACAATAGGACCCGTAATTATTAGCTTTGCAATTTTTGGTGCATTATCTGAAGATGCTGCTAAAAATGCAACGATTGATTCTGTCAAAGTACCTTATCTAATACTTGGTGCAGTATTTCTATTGTTTGCGCTGATATTTAAAATGGCAAACATGCCTAATGTTAGCAATGAAGAAAAAATGGAAAGAGGATTTGCTGCATTAAAATATCCTCAATTAGTACTAGGGATGGTTGCCATATTTGTTTACGTAGGTGTAGAAGTTAGCATAGGGAGCAACCTTGGAGAGCTTTTAAAAGTGAAATTTGGAATGGATGCCTCAAACAACTCCCATTTTATTTCTTTGTTTTGGGCAAGTATGATGATTGGCAGATGGGCAGGCGCTGTTGCGGCCTTTGATCCCCCCAAAAATTTAAAAACAATTCTAACTATAATAATGCCTTACGTTGCATTTGGTATCTATATTCTTGTAAATATTTTAAGGGGAAGTGATGTATCTGATTTGTATGTTTACGGAATTTGTATTGCAATTATGATTGCAGCTTATTTTTTAAGTCAGGATAAGCCTGTAAAGATGCTGATCATTTATTCATCTTTGGGTTGTGTGGCCATGCTCATAGGATTATTCACTTCGGGATTTGTCTCTTTATTTGCCTTTATAAGTGGTGGATTATTTTGTAGTGTAATGTGGCCTTGTATTTTTTCACTAGCGGTTGCAGGGTTAGGTAAACATACTTCACAAGGATCTGCTTTTTTAATTATGATGATACTGGGAGGAGCAATAATACCTTTAATCCAAGGTAAAGTGGCAGATATTATTGGTATTAAAGAATCTTATTGGATAGCTTTAATTTGCTTTGTTTACATTGGTTGGTTTGCAATAAAAGTAAAAGCTATACTACAAAAACAGGGTATTGATTTTGACGCCCAGGTAAGTAGCGGCGGTCATTAAAAATTACCAGAGGCCATATCGATCAAATTTCAACAACATTAAATCGTATTTTTAAATGAGCACATATTCTTTAGGTATTGACATAGGCGGCACTACAACCAAGTTTGGTATTGTAAATGCCAAAGGCGAAATAATAGCACAGGACAGAATTCCAACAAATGAGCACGAACTTGTCGAAGATTTTATTGAAGACCTGTACATTAAGCTGATGCCAATGGTAGATAAAGTAGGTGGCACTAAAAATTTTATAGGAATTGGTGTTGGTGCGCCTAATGGTAATATATATAGTGGCACCATTGAGTATGCGCCAAACTTAAAATGGAAAGGTATAATACCAATTGCAGATTTAATGGAAAAGAAATTTGGTTTGCCTACCAAACTTACCAATGATGCCAATGCAGCTGCTGTTGGTGAAATGATGTATGGTTGTACCAAAAACATAAAACATTTTATAACCATTACTCTAGGTACCGGTGTTGGCAGCGGAATAGTAATAGATGGTAAAATTGTGGTAGGGCATGATGGTTTTGCAGGTGAACTGGGGCATACTATTATACGTCCGGGCGGAAGGCTGCATAAAAGTACAGGTATGCTTGGAAGCTTGGAGGCGTATGCATCAGCAACAGGCGTAAGAGAAACTGCAATTGAGTTATTGACACAACGTCCGGAACAGGAAAGTCTTTTGAGAAATTATACAATCAATGAGTTAACCAGTGAAGCCGTATATGATTGTGCCATGCGGGGAGATAATATAGCCAATCATATTTTTGAGTTTACAGGCCAGATATTGGGAGAATCGCTTGCTAATTTTGTGATGTTTTCTTCTCCGGAAGCAATTGTACTTTTTGGGGGATTAACAAAGGCAGGTGCGTTATTACTCAATCCTACACGCAAGCATATGGAAGCAAACCTGCTTCCAATTTTTCAAAATAAAGTTAAATTATTATTCAGCGAACTTAAAGAAGCTGATGCAGCCATATTAGGTGCCAGTGCGCTTATTTGGTAATATTAATCGTTTAGTAATTAGCAGGCACCATTAATTGTAACGGCCTAAAGTTTAGATCGGTTAGAAGTTTAGCTTCCGTACTAAATAGCAAACCATTAATAATATGGGTAGATTCAATTAGCAGTGTTGGTCTTTTAACCTAACAGCAACAGTATTTATTAATTTCATTCATTGCACATTTTGATTGCTCATTACGTGGTGATTTTTTCAAGCTCTTTTTATTTTACTTTTTATAAAAGATAGAATACTAGCTGGCTTCTGTGTAATTTCTTGTTTTTATTATTATTGGAATATTAAATTATCACAGTTAAACGGATTGTAAGATTCATGAATAAAACTTCTTTTTTAAGACTATTTATACAGGTTCGTTAAATCGCATGAACATAATAATTTTTTGTGCCAAGTTATTTCTACAATAACCGTCTCATACTGTATCGTATAAGGATGCAATATTCAAAAAAATTGCAGTGATCTGCATTTCTCAGCACCTAATTAAACAATATTGTTTATTCCCACAAATGATTATCCGTAGTTTTATCTAAAATTGTACAAAATATTTTATTATGAAATACAGCCTTGGATTGACTTTTATTTTAACCATTATTTTATTTACGGCTTTTTCACAAAAAACTAATACAGGCGGAATTGCTGGTAAATACAGGTTTATTCAATATGCTGATAACATTATTAAAATTATTTACCAGCCGGTGAATTATACAAGGAATGAATGTGTAAGTAATGCCGTTTTAGCAAAGCCTCACATAAATCTATCCAACCGACCTGCAACTGAATTTCCACCTAATGCCAAAGCAACCATTTTGTTTAAAAACACTATTCTTAAACTGGATAATGGTACCATTTCGATCAATAAAAATGAAGTGTTTAGATTAGACAGCATGTTTAATAAAAATGGTTATCGTGGATTTAATTTCAAACTCTCTACGGATGAAAAAATATTTGGCGGCGGCGAAAGAGCTCTACCACTAAACCGACGAGGTTACAAATTTGATTTGTACAACAACCCCTCATATGGTTACAGTGAAGGAGCAGAAAACCTTAATTTTTCTGTTCCCTTTTTCACCTCATCCAAAGGTTATGCGTTGTTTTTTGATAATGCTTCTAAAGGTTATGCAGATATTGGTAAAACCAACAGCGAAAATTTTGAAGTTGGTTTTGTAAGTGGAGAATTGAATGTGTATGTAATTACTGGTAATGATTATAAAGAAATACTTTCCTCTTATTTTAAGTTAACGGGTACGCAACCTTTGCCTCCCCGCTGGGCAATGGGCAATTTTATGAGTCGTTTTGGATACAGTAGTGAAACACACATGAAGAGTATTTTATCGGCTATGCAAAGCGAAAAAATACCGGTTGATGCCATTATTTTTGATTTATTCTGGTTTGGAGACAGCATCAAAAATACTTTAGGCAACCTGGAGTGGATGAATAAATCAAAATGGCCTGCTCCAAAAAAAATGATTTCAGATCTTACTAAACAACATATCAACACCGTATTAATATCTGAACCTTTCATATTAAAAGGCACAAGAACTTATAATGATGCTGCCAGGTATTTGGCAACAGACAGTTTGGGTAAACCTTTTACATTAACAAATTTTTACTTTGGAGAAGGCGGAGTGCTGGATATTTTTAGAAAAGATGCAGGCAATTGGATATGGAACAATCATTATAAACGCCAAATTGCAAATGGGGTTACAGGTTGGTGGACAGATTTAGGTGAACCTGAAAAACACCCTGTCGAAATGATGCATAACCTATCTGATATTGGTTATAAAAGAAAATTTGGTGCCGATGAAGTGCACAATGCATATGGTCATTACTGGAACCAGTTTTTATTTAACCATTATCTTAAAGATTATCCTGAAACCCGGCTATTCCATCTTAACAGATCTGGTTTTGCAGGAAGCCAGCGCTACAGTATTTTTCCCTGGAGTGGCGATGTAAGCCGCAGCTGGAGCGGTTTAAAAGCACAGCTTCCATTGATGCTGGGTATGAGCATGAGTGGTATACCTTACATACATGCAGATGCCGGTGGGTTTGCAGGTGGTGAAGGCGACAACGAACTCTATGTTCGGTGGTTGCAGTTTGCATCCTTCACACCTATTTTCCGTCCGCATGGTACAGCATTGGGGGATATTGATAAAAATGCTTTTAGTTTTCCAAGTGAACCAGCCTTAATTGAACAACCCTATAAAGATTATGCAAAAGAGGTAGTAAAAAGAAGGTATTCAATGTTGCCATACAATTATACGTTGGCTTACAAGCAAGCGGCAAAAGGACAACCTTTGGTTGCACCATTATATTATTATTACCCCAAAGACACAGCAACCATAGCCATTCAGGATGAGTTTATGTGGGGAGAAAATATATTGGTAGCGCCAATACTTGAAAAAGGCACCAGCAAAAGAAGCGTTTACCTACCAGCTGGTAAATGGTATTATTTTTATGACGAAACGCCCATTGATGGTGGTGCAATAACCATTGCTGCGGCAGCCATCAACCAAATTCCTTTTTATATCAAAGAGGGCAGCTTTATAATAAAAAACAGTAATCTCACCTCAACTAATACAACTGGCATTACTAATGATGAATTATTAGTTAATTATTATTATAGCAAACTGCCATCAAACTATGATTTATATGAAGATGATGGAATGAGTAAAAATGCTATCAAGAATAATCAATACCAGATAATTAGCTTTAAAGCTTCCGGTGCAAGTAAAAAATTAACTTATAAGATTAATAATAAAGGAGGGGATTTTAAAGGCAAATTACAAAGCAGAAAATTGAATTTTTTGTTACATAATTTACCGATTAACAAAGGTGATTTATACATAAATGGTATGTTTATTGAGCACTTAAATAATAATAACGAAGTACCAGCAGGAGTTTATAGTTTTTCGGTAAACTTTAATAACAAACCAATTATCATAGAAATAAAATAATGAATTACCTACAATTTGATTTTATAGTTCCGCAAGGACAAGAAACAGAAGCCCTTATTGCTGTTTTGGGCAGTTATAATTTTGAAGGTTTTGAAGAAACAGACCTGTGTTTAAAAGCATTTATTGCAGAAGATAAACTGGAAGATGAAAGCATTGTTACAATAGCAGGATTATTCCCCGACATTTCATATAAAAAATCAATCATTGAAAATATAAACTGGAACCAGCAATGGGAAGAAAACTTTCACCCGGTAATTGTTAGTGATTTTGTAGCTATCCGTGCTCATTTTCATCCTGCCATTACTGAGGTTCAGCATGAAATAATTATAACTCCCAAAATGAGTTTTGGCACCGGGCATCATGCAACCACCCACATGATGATTGAACTGATGCAGGCAATTAATTTTGGAGGAAAAAAAGTATTGGATTTCGGTACCGGCACTGGTGTGCTGGCTATATTGGCTGAAAAAATGGGTGCGGCAGAAGTATTGGCCATTGATAATGATGAATGGAGCATAGAAAATTCCCGAGAGAATTTTGTTCAGAATAATTGTACAGCTACCAATATTATACTCGATGATTCTATAAAAACGTCCGAAAAATTCGAAGTTATTCTGGCTAATATTAACCTTAATATCATTCTCACCAATTTGCCATTAATTGCAGCTGCGGCTAATAATACTGCTGATATTGTACTAAGTGGTTTTCTGCATCAAGATGAAAGCACAATAAAAAATGCATTGATAACAAACAGTTTTCAATATACAAGCACCCTACAGAGAGGTGAATGGATAGCAATAACTGCAAAAAATAAATTAATTAATTTACAATAAGCTGTATTAATTAATTGTTAATCGGGGTTAAAATTTCAATATATTTGTAATAAATTCAGCATCAAACCATGAAGGAACTACTTCTTATAATAATTGCTTATTTAATAGGATCTATACCTACAGCATTAATTATCAGCACAAAGTTTTTTGGGGTGGATATTCGTGATTATGGCAGCGGTAATATGGGTGCAACAAATACTTTCAGAGTTTTAGGATCCAAGTTTGGGACGGTTGTAATGGTCTTCGATATTTTAAAAGGAATGCTTGCAGTTGGTTTATTTTATTTTCTCCCTTTTTATATACATAATGAATGGGATCGTACCAATTTGATGGTAGGCCTTGGGCTTGCAGCGGTGATGGGGCACATTTTCCCCATTTTTGCGCAATACAAAGGAGGCAAGGGCGTAGCTACGCTGTTTGGGATGATATTGGCTGTACAGCCAGTTATTGCTTTAAGTTGTGTAGGCGTATTTCTTCTGGTACTTTTTTTAACAAGATATGTGTCTTTAAGTTCCATCATTGCAGGAATTGCTTTGCCTGTTTGTGTGCTATGGATTTGGAATGACGATGTAGTTGTTTACAGGATTTTTGCTGTTTTAGTTGCATGTTTAATTATACTTACCCATCAAAAAAATATCATTAAAATTTTACGAGGTAGTGAAAGTCGCATTCCTATTTTGAAATATAGGGATAGAAAAAAAGCTGCGAATTCAAAGTAAAAGCTTCCTTTTTAATATCTATTTAACATCCCCTTCTTGTATTATTAATCTCCGGTTAAATCTTGGTACATCAATTGTTTAGGTACATGTTATACCTCCACATTGTAAGTACTTTAAGTTAAAAACAAGCAAATGAAAAAAATAGCAATTCTAAGTCTTATATTTTCTATTTCCTGGATAGCGTGCACAAAAAACGCTGTAACAGGCAGGAATCAATTGAGTTTAATACCTGAAGCCCAACTACAACAAATGGCTGTAAGCGAATACCAGTCTTTTTTATCAACCAACAAAGTAGTATCCAGCAGCAATAATAAAGATGCTGAAATGGTAAAGAGAGTGGGGTCAAGAATCGCTTCAGCTATCACAGCTTACTATACAAAAAAAGGTAACGCCGAATTAACCAATGGGTACAGATGGGAGTTTAATTTAGTGGATAACAAGGATGTAAATGCCTGGTGTATGCCTGGTGGCAAGGTAGTAGTGTATACAGGATTGCTACCTATTACCCAAAATGAAGCAGCGCTTGCAATAGTATTAGGTCATGAAATAACGCATGCGGTAGCCGCACATGGAAATGAGCGTATGAGTCAGGGAATGCTTGCTCAGGGGTTGGGTGCAGTTGGCGATATTCTTACCAGCAATAATCCCAGAGTAAACAATATTTTTAATAATACATTTGGGTTGGGTGCACAGGTTGGCGTTTTGCTTCCAAATTCCCGCAAACAAGAATATGAGGCAGACCGGTTTGGATTGATATTTGCCGCAATGGCAGGATACAATCCCAGAGAAGCAATACCATTTTGGACAAGAATGTCGCAGGCAGGTGGTCAAAAACCTCCAGAGTTTTTGGCTACACACCCATCCGATGATAATAGAATCGCCAGACTGCAAAGCTATATGAATGAGGCACTTAAATACTATAAACCAATAAAAAAATAATACTTCAACAAGCTAAACACTTAGGTAGAAAATAGCATTAATCATTTTTTTCAGTACTTCTGATAAATTAATTTACCTTTGCATTCCAGAAAATACAAATTATGGAAGTATTAGCCCCGTCGTTGAGTGTATTCGAAAAAATTAATTTGCAAGATGAAAAAAACCTACTAATTCAGGGATTGCCATCTACTATCGAAAAACAATTTGCAAAGTTGTCTTTTTCGAAAAATGTAACCCCCCTTCTAAAAATACGGAAAATTGATTTTGCGTTAATTTTTGCAATTACGCATAGTCAGTTAAATGATATCTTAAAAGATGTTGCACCTGCTTTACAGGATGATGCTAAACTTTGGGTTGCATACCCTAAGGTATCTTCAAAAATTGTAAGCGACCTTTCAAGAGATTGCAACTGGAAATGCATTAAAGATTTAAACCTTGAATGTGTAAGAACTATCGCATTGGATAATGTGTGGTGCGCTATGCGTTTTAAAAAAGGAGATAAAATTACTCAACTACCTATTACAACAGGCATTAGTGTAAAGGGAATTGACCTTGAAAAAAGGACTATCAATCTGCCTGCCGAATTGGTAGAGCTTTTTGGAAAAAATAAAAAAGCCAAAGCTTTTTTTGAAACACTTTCATTAACCAACAGAAAAGAATATGTTCTTTGGATTAATGGAGCTAAAAAAGAAGAAACCAAACAAGCAAGATTAGAATCTACTATAGAAAAATTGTCATTTGGAAAAAGAAACCCAGCTGATAAATAATAGTTTTAACTCACTACTCTAGAAAAGTTCAGACGTCCAGATAACCAACTGGTTTTCACCGGTTGAATCCAATCATTAATTAACTCAATCTTATTTGCAATTGTATTATTAAAGTACAAAGTGTTTTCGTTAATTATGCCATCTTCAACTAATATTTTTAATTGAGACAAGGGCAATAATTCAATTTCCTCGTTTATTTCAAAAGCCAGCAATTGTCTGTCGAATAAACTGACACCATATTTGCTTTCTATCATCTTTATTATATGTACAGAGCTATCTGTACTGCAGCCACCAACTGTTGTAGCAGATTCATCAGCAATAATTACAATAAACTGTTCATAAAATAAATTAGCAAAGCCTTTAACAGTGTCTCCATGACTTTTCCAGACGGAAACAAATTGATTTAAAAGAGAAACTACGCCTGTTGCTTCTTGGCTACTGAATCTACGATTGGATTGGTAAATCCAAACCCTGGAATTATCAGAAAAATTGGCAGGTATCAGGTTTTTATATTGTTGAAAATCCATAATTGAATATCTTTTTTTGTTCAAAAATCATTAAATATCGCTGCAATCAGGCCATTGATGCAGCTATTAACTCTGCAATGTCAAGTACCGCTACTTCATCTTCTTTATTACTGTTTTTAACACCGTCTGTTAACATGGTGTTGCAAAAAGGGCAGGCAGCTGCAATTACAGTTGCTCCGGTTTCCAATGCTTCATTTGTACGTTCGAAATTAACCCTTAAGGTACCGTTTTCTTCTTCCTTAAACATTTGTGCGCCACCGGCGCCACAGCACAACCCGTTCGATTTACAACGCTTCATTTCAACCAATTCCACATCCAATGCCTCTAAAACTTTCCTTGGTGCTTCGTAAATATTATTAGCCCTTCCCAGGTAACAACTATCATGATAGGTAATTTTTTTACCTTTGAATGCGCCTCCCCCACTCATTGTTATCTTTCCTTCATCAATTAGTTGCTGCAAAAAAGTAGCATGATGGATCACTTCGTAATTACCTCCCAACTCAGGGTATTCGTTCTTTAATGTGTTGAAACAATGAGGACAAGCTGTAACAATTTTTTTAATGCCGTAACCATTAAGAATATTGATATTCTGGTAAGCCATCATTTGAAACATAAATTCATTTCCTGCCCTGCGTGCAGGGTCGCCGGTGCACATTTCCTCTTTTCCGAGAATCGCATATTTAACTTGTACTTTATCTAAAATAGTTACAAATGCTTTGGTTATTTTTTGTGCACGCTGATCGTAACTTCCTGCACATCCTACCCAAAAAAGAACTTCCGGCGATTGGCCATTGGCCGCTAATTCGGCCATTATTGGTACATGCATAACGTTGGTTTAGAATAGAACAAAAGTAGATAATTGTTAGTTCATTTTACTGATAATCAATTAAAAGAATTAATTCTTAAAAGGGCTTTCCATGGGTTTGCCTAATTAATTGTTTTGTAAGCCAGGGTAATCGCTTCATGGTGCTGATGAATATATTTGTAGCCCATTCTTTTCCAAACAGGCTTTGTATCAATCTGCCATACCGGAGCCTTTTATGAAACGTTTTTTTCCAGTGAATTAAATAGCTTTCTTCCATTTTATTTCTTGAAATATTGTTGTTTAAAAACTCAATAATATAGCCGCTTGCTATTTTACTACTGTGTAGTGCCATACTCATTCCATTACCACAAAGCGGGGTTATTAGTCCGGCAGCATCACCCAGCAACAGCAGGTGATTTTCTATTTGTGATTTTTTGTTAAATGAAATCTGAGAAATAGTAACAGGTGACTGGTACAAAAATTCGCTGTTTTCGAAGATATTTTTAAGGTACTTATTCTGATACAATACATTTTTTTCCATTGCAGCAATACTGTTATTGTTGGCCTTTAGGTTGGCTGCATTGGTTAAATAACAAAGGCAATACTTACCATCCTCAATGGCCGAGATACCACAATAGCCATCCTTAAAATTGTGCAGTGCAATCTGGTTGCTGGCAAAGTTGGTTTTTATGTGATATTTTACACCAATGTAGTTATTGAGTTTATTACTTTTTTTATTGATAAAATCTCTTCCCCATTTTACATCAAGATTACTTCGTTTGCCGAAACTACCACAACAAACCTTGCAATAATATTGATTAGATCCAGAAGTGATTGTAAAACGATCGTTTTCAAAAATCACTTCATCTACCCTCCAATTTTCCAGAACCTTAACGCCTTTTTGCACTGCAATATTTTTTAAATGATTGTCAAGCGTATATCTGCTTATACCAAAACCACCCAACGGCAAAGACTCTTGTAGCAAATTACCGCCATGAGCTGTCACTATCAAATTTTGAATAATGGGTAATTGCATTTGAGCCAACGGCAGCCCCAGCGATTCAATAAAATTCCAACTCTCCATACTAATGTACTCACCACATACTTTGTGAAAAGGATACTGTTCCTTTTCAAACAAAGCAACAGCAAATCCTGCCTTTGCAAGTTGAATGCTTAGGGATAGACCAGCAAGTCCACCACCAATAATTATGGCATCAAAATAAATTGGCTCATTCATAGCTGTAAATGATTAAATACCGAAACGCCCATTTCCATTGAATTGTATAGTTTTTTATACCAGTAGTTTCAAATAACGCATGCCATTCATTTCTAACAAAACTTCTTGCTACGGAAAGTGGTGCATCATTTTTTACCAAGTAAGAGGAAGAAAATAGTTGGGTAATCCAGCGGATGGAATAGTAAGCCAGCGGATGTCTTTGCAGATCATTGATGAAAAAACCTTTACTACAATTAAGTTTCATCCAGTTCAGCATCTTCACAAGATCGGCATTGCTAAAGTGATGGCAGAACAAAGACGAAAAAATAATATCCGGATTAGTAGTACCAAACGAAACGGTTGCATAATCATTTTGTATCCACTTTGCATTTAAATATGCACATTGCGATTTGGCAAAATCTATACATTCTTTCTTAATGTCAATTCCTATAAATTGTACTGGTATCATATTTTTAATACACCAGCTATCAATCGCTCTTAAATTATCACCACCACCACATCCAATTTCACAAATGGTTATCACTTTATTTTTTGGTAACTGTTTTAAAATTCCTTTAACCCCAGCGAGGGTAATACTATGTCCCCCAAGAAACGTGTTAATGGTGTTCAGCTCTTTCATATTTTGCTTTATAGCAGCAAATGGAATATCATCGCCGTCCAACAATTCCTTTAAGGATGATCTTTCTTTTAAATTAACCATAAGTAACTATAAACGTCTCCATGGTAAGTCCCGGACCAAATGCAGCACCAAAAACAGTTTGCTTACTCCCCGATGCTGATTGCTGCAATTCATCTAAAATCAGTTTTAAAACAAACAATATTGTAGGCGAACTCATATTGCCAAAATCATTCAGTACGTCATATGAATATTGAAGCGCTTCTTTTTGCAGCCCCATACTTGATTGGATGGCCTCCAATATTTTTTTTCCGCCGGGATGAATACACCAATTTGTAATTTCATTTTTTGATATACCTGCATTATCCAGGGCTTTTGTTACAAGGTTATTAAAATCTTCCTTTACTAAATCAGGCACATATCCTGAAAGCGTCATTAAAAAGCCTTTTGAAGAAAGTTGCCAGCTCATATCTTTTTTTCCCTTGAATGAGATATCAGAGAAAAAACTATTGATTGAAAGTCCATCCAAAATATTTGATTCATGCTGCACCAATATTGCAGCACAACCATCTGCAAACAACAAAGTAGAGGTGATATTGTCAACAGAACTTTCCTTTTGAAAATGCAGTGTACAAAACTCAGTACAAACTACCATTACGTTTGCGTGATGATCCGTTTTACAAATTACGTCAGCAATTTTTAATCCATGTATGGCAGCATAACAGCCCATAAAATTTATAGAGGTTCTGAAAATATTAGGAGATAATCCCATCAACTCAATTATTTCAAGATCGAGGCCCGGCGCACTCATACCGGTGCAGCTGACGGTGATAAGATGAGTGATTTTATTTTTTTGTATTTTCCCATTGATGCAGTTTTGTATCGTATCTACAGATAGCGCCGCAGCAGTGTCTGCATACCATTGCATTCGTTTTTCAAGATCAGGAAAAGGATCAAGGTTTTTGGTAGGCGCATAAAACTCCCGCTCCTCCATAGGCAGGCTATAATCAGGAATTACGCTATATCTGCTGCTGATACCACTACGCTTATATAAGAACTTCAGCTTTCGGCTATCTGTTTCATCTTTACTGTAAATGGTATCTGCAAATTGCAATATATCATCCTGCCGATGTTTATAAGGAGGAACACCGGTTGCTATCGAAACTATTTTACTCAAAGTTTTTCAATTAAAAATAAAGTGATGAATGCTGCATTGGTGCAAATGGATGCAAGTAAATTCATGCGCATTGTATTTACAAAATTTGCTGCACTATGTTCAAATAATACCTGCCTGAACCACCAAAAAAAATATACGAGAACCGGTATAAAAAAGATTTGAATTATAAAAAAGGCCTTTTGTTGATCGGATGATAGTAGCTGATAGCCCAACGTAACAACAGCTACAGCATAAATGATTGCTGTAAAAATAAAAGTCCATTTGTAACCTAACAACATACTGAGTGTAGTAACCCCATCTTTTTTATCCTGCAGATGTTGATATATCTGTGTTAGCGGATAAAACCCTCCAATTAATAATGACGCAGCCAGCATGCCCGACCATGATACTTCCAGCGTTTTTTCAACACTACAACCATGCATTACCAAAAAGAATGTAACAGCGCCTTGAAAAAAAACTACTGTCAGGTAACCTGTTACAGGAAACTTTTTTAAACGAATTCCCCGGTAACTGTACGCTCTTGAAAAAAGTATATAAAGCAAAATACCTGCGGCAAAATAAAAACTAAGCATAAAACTTACTACAATAGCTACCAAATCAAGTGCCAATGTAACATTGAATAATTGCAGTGTAGGTGCCATTGGGTTTTTTATTCCGCCAACGCTTTCTGTATCTCTGTCCATATAACTATTGTAACCATTACTGGCAGGATAAACCAGTAAATGCAAAATAATAAAGATCAAAATTGCATGTGAAGTATCAATATTATCAGTTTGGCTTAACGCATACCAATAAACAGGCATCAGAAAAAAGGAGAAATGAATTCGAAGTAGTTGTATGGTAGATGAGCGTAACAATAAGATAAATTCTGCATGTAATATAGGTTACTTATTTCAAGTATAAGACTTATTGTAGAAGGTTGTAGCATGCTGGCTAAACATCGCCCTTCTTCCTTTTAAATTTTTAATTAATTAAATTTTTTCTTTTGAGAATTTACTCACCAGAAATGATGAGGATAGAATTGTAATAAAAATCTATTTCCTATAAAATAAAGTTACTTCGGTTTCTTTTTACCTATTACCTCAACTTTTACCCTTGTTAACCCGGCGGAAGATGCAAACCCCATTTCTTTAGCAGCTGCACTGGAAAGATCAACAATCCTTTTCATAGAAGGATGAAGGCGATCGTTAACTTTCACAATAGCCGACTTACCGTTTCGCAGATTAGTAACCTTGATCCAGGTTCCTATCGCCAGTACATTACAAGCACAGGTCATTTTTTTTTGAGAAAATATTTCCCCACTTGCAGTACGACGACCATTAAACTTATTTGCGTAAAAACTTGCCTGTCCATAAAATGTTTTTTTTGAATTGCTTCTGGTCGTAGTGGTCGTTTTTTTTACTTCCTTCTGTGCAAATACAACAACTGGCAACAGAAAATAAAAGCTTAAAAAAATTAAAGGAATTTTAATAATATTTCTGCCTGAGTAAATGAATGTCATACGCAAATTGTTAATGGGTTATTTGTCAGTAAAATATTTCTCTCTCAATTCTTTATCGTCGCTGTAAATATCTTCATAAAATTTGATTTTGCCATCTTTTGCCTCGCAACTAAAATAGTTGATAAACAACCTCAGTTTATTTTTAACATCAATTCGCAGGTGTTTTTTAGCAGCAATCCAAGTATGTATAGAGTCTGTGTTGTATCGAAGTTGATCACCTGGCTTAAGGTTGGCACTATCATTTCTAGCAATGAAAAAAGCTAATTTCTCCCACTCCTGCACTCTAACACAACCGTGGCTTAATGCCCTTTTTGAGTTTTTAAAAAGATAACGTTGATTAGTGTCATGCAGGTACACTGCAAATGGATTGTTGAAATTAAATTTTATTATGCCCAGTGCGTTGTCATCACCGCTGTTTTGCATCACTTTAAACGGAATGCCTTTAGTGTATTTACTCCACTTAATCTTTGTGGGATCAACATCTACCCCCTTTTCTGTAACCAGTTTTAAACCAATTTTTGCAAGATAGTAGGGGTTTGATTTTAGTTTGGGTAAATATTGTTTGGCAATGATACTGGTTGGCACAGTCCAGGTTGGATACGTGATCATATCAGAAATAGCACTGTTAAGTAAAGGTGTACGTGTTTCTGGTTTACCGCAAATAATTTTTGAACTAAATGCAACAGTATCATGATCCCACACCTGCAGGTAATATCCTGGCAAATTAACCCAGATAAATTTTTCAGGCATACTATCAGGCAATAATTTATACCGATCTAATGTAATGGCAATCCGTTTAAACTTTTCAACATCAGTGTTATTTAGTTGCCTTATTAGCGTAGCAGAAATATTTCCATCCTGCTTAACTGCTTTTAGTTTTTGAAATTTTTTAACGGCAACAGCTAAATGCAGAGAATCTGGTAAACCAGTTGTATCCATTATACATTTACTTTCAATCAATCTTTTTTGCACCGTTCTGATAAAAAATAAAGAATCCTTTGGATTATTTTTTTTAAAGGGATATTTTACATAAGTGTAGATGCGGTTATCCATGCTATCTAAAAATCTTTTGATACCGCCCTTTAATTGCTGGTAGCCTTTGTAGGGTGGCTCAATTGAATTTAAATAAGGAGACAGCGAGGATTGCTTCATTAGTAATTGCAGCTGGTTAACCAGCCATTTACCTTTAATGCTGCTATCATTTATTGCAGTTGAACTGCCATACTTTATCAGTCTTCCATATTTTAAATCTTTAAGAATCCCGATACTAACATCAGTAAAAATAACATCAGCCATAGACCATTGAATGGCATTCATTCTTTGTATTGAATCTGTATCCAGTATTTTTTTAATATTCAGTAATCGCTTTAAGTGATAATCTTTTGGATACAGACCATATAATTTTACATTATCTAAAAACAGCAACAATGAATCTGCAATTGGTGCCCATTTTTCTTTTTTACTCCAGTTACTATTGTAATTATTTTCCTTGTAAAAACTATTAACAAGCAACACATATTTTAAACGGGTGCTGTCGTCTGTTTTTCCCTGATTTAACAAAGCATAATCCAGCAATTCATGAATACTTTCAGAGGTTTGTTCATCCATTTTTTCAGGATTACTTACAATGTTTTCCTTAAGGTTACCCGAATTATGACATGAAAAAAATAGGAAGCATAAAATAATTAAAGCAATATAGCAAGTAGTAATGCGATCTTTCATATTACGGTAGAAATAATAGTAACTTTCAAAAAACAGATTTTTACAATTACACCAAACTTTAAAATTTATAGGTTCAATATGTTCAAGTTAATCATTAGATACAACATCAAAGTAATTTGTACCGGATATTTTTTATTGATGACTTATTTTACAATGGGGCAAGATAGTAAAAAGCTAAATCAATATGGCTTATTTGTAATCTTCCAAAAGACAGATTATATAGCTTCTGCCAGCAAACCGGGTTATAAAATGGTTAATATAAAAAAAATAATTCCAGCTATAATACTTGATTTAAGGTATGCAGGTAAAAATAATTTTATGCATACCAGGCTTTATCCTTCAATACGTACAACGTACCTGCGTGAAAAAGCAGCCACGCAATTAGATTCTGTGCAGCAGGTTTTAAAAAGTAAAGGGCTTGGCATAAAGATATATGATGCCTATAGGCCTTATTCTGTAACAGAAAAAATGTGGCAACTTGTGCAGGATGATCGATATACGGCAGACCCAAAAAAAGGTAGCGGGCACAACCGGGGCGTTGCTGTTGACCTTACGCTGGTGGATTTAAAAAGCAAAAAAGAAGTAGAAATGGGTACCGGATTTGATAATTTCAGCGATACAGCGCATCATGATTTTAAACAATTGCCAGATGTTGTTTTACAAAACAGATTACTGTTAAAGTCAGTTATGGAACAATTTGGATTTAAAGCGCTGGATACCGAATGGTGGCACTATTCACTGCCAAACGCCAGGGAATATGAATTGCTGGATATTCCTTTTAAAGATTTGAAGTGATTAAAATTAGTTGGAAGGCACACTTGTAAGAGACATTTGTTTGCCAGGGAATTAGTAAGTAAATTCAACAATTGATCAATACACTTGCTTAACCTGCAACTCCTCCCATGACGTAGTGCCATCTTTTTCCCTTGTAAATTGAAATCCATTGCTGGATAAAATGACTATTTCAGCAGTAGTATAAATAACATTGCTATCTGCCAAATGCCCCCCAATTGTTTTGCCGGTACTGTCGCTTATTGCAAGGTGCAGGTGCGATCCATTTACAGAAACAGTTCCGGTAAGACTTACAATTTCAAAATGGCCAGTTCCTTTTTCATTTGCCGGCTGGTTTGCCAGCCGCAGATTAAATTGTGTAAGACTACCAACACAAGTACTGATCCAGCCTGCCTGTATTTTATTGGCAACAACATATTTTTGAATTTCTTCCTTTAAAAACTGGCCTGGTTTTAGTCTAAAGGCATGTGCTGTTACTTTTTGCATTTTCGTTTCCTGATTACATGAGGTGAATAATGTAAATGCGATAATTATACTTTTTGTTACTAGTCTTCTGTAAAAATAAAGGTGGTTGAAACTTAATTTGTTAAACATTTGTTGCGTAAGGTTGTTTCTCAAACTAAGCTAGCTAATTTTGCGTACCTATAAAAAAAATAAAAAATGAAAATAATTTTGTTATCACTTACAACCTTGGTCAGCCTTTTTTCCTGTGCTGAAAAAAAATCAACCTCACCTATAAATATCGTTCCAGACAACTTAAGTAACTATGTGGGAAAAACAGATACTGCAACTTTAGGCACCGGTTGTTTTTGGTGTACAGAAGCAATTTTTCAACAATTAAACGGCGTATTAAAAGTTACTAGTGGCTACAGCGGAGGCTATGCTATAAACCCTACTTACAAGGATGTTTGCAGCGGGACAACAGGACATGCTGAATGTTTAAATATTATTTTTGATCCAGCTATAATTACATTTGATGAGTTGCTGGAAGCTTTCTGGCAAACACACGACCCAACTACACTTAACAGGCAAGGCAATGATGTAGGAACTCAATATCGCAGTGTAGTATTTTATCACAATGAGGAGCAAAAAACAAAGACAGAAAAGTATAAAACTGAACTTACCAAAAGCGGTGCATGGAGCAACCCGGTGGTTACTACTTTGGAACCGTTTGTAAAATTTTATCCGGCAGAAGATTACCATCAAAATTATTATAACAACAACAGTGGTGAAGGTTATTGCCAGTTTGTAATAACACCAAAACTGGAAAAATTTGAAAAGGTTTTTAAAAATAAGTTAAAGAAATCGGCTCACTAAAATCGGGCATCAAATGAAAAATCCTCAACATCTGCCAGTTTAATTTTTTTGAATTGGTTATGTTGAGGATTTATTAAATAATTAAATTCTTCTTCAATAATAACTGACGGCACTTTTAAAATAGCAGTACTACCTTCTGTTAACCATTGGTTTCCCTTTTCCTGGCAATAAGAATAATTTGTAAGACTTTTCCAGTCTTTATGCATGCTGGCCTTTTTTATTTCCTGTATTTCTAAACTGACAGGTATCTCAACCATCATTACTTTATAAATCTTACCGCTCATTTCCCCACTTCTATGAACGATGTTTTCCAAACAGGCCAATGCCCTGCTGCCTGCGGTATAAATAATAAAACTTCCCTTTATATTCCATCTTGCTGTATTGCCGCTAGCCTCTAAGCTTCTACACCATTTCTCCGTGGTAATTCTATATACTATCATGGTACTTAAGCAAGATCTCCTCTTTCTATTCTGTTTAATTCATCCATAACGAAATTGATACCGGAAACAGTGGTTATAATATTTCGGGGGATTAAATTTCCTAAACCAAAGGCAGGTTTTTCGAGCCATCTTTTAAAACTTTCAGTATTACCAAATATTTCCTCGCCTTTGTGAAAAAGTGTTATGGTTTTAATTATGTATTCACTTTGCAATGGGCTAAATGTTTTCTTTTCCTTTTGATAGCGGGTAACTGTTTTATAAGATAGATCTAATAAGCCGGCTGCAAAATCTTTATCGTATTCTGCAACCTGAACCATATCATTAAATGATGTAGCATACATTACCTGTGGCTCGCTTACAATATTTTGCTGTTCTCCATCTATATGCGCTTGGTACATTTTATAAACCTTTTTTTGAGTGGGCGAATTTGTGTCCATAACTATAAAATTTTACACAAGATAGACATTTTTCCATAAATATAAAAATTTTGTCCAAATTATTTTCTTGTTTTTCTTAGCTCCAAAAGGTTTAAGCTATTGGGATAAAATCCAGTAACGTTTGTCTGTACCAGGTGGATGGCCATATCGTACCAGAGCGGTACCACCGGCGCTTCCAAAATAATTATTTTATCCATCTGCCTGTAAAGATTACACCTCAGCGAATCATTGGTTTCAGTAAGCGCCTGTTCGTATAATTTATCAAAATCTGCATTTGCAAAACGGGTATAATTAGGCGGAGCCGGATTTTTACCATAAAATACCCCAAGATAGTTTTCCGCATCGGGATAATCTGCAATCCAGCTACCTCTAAAAAACAATGCCTGCGATTTGGAGGTTTGTTCCAATAATAAACTTTTCTGGACAGTCTCTACCTGAATTTTTATCCCCAACTGGCTTAGTTCGTTGGCGACATAACTACCCAAATCTGCATAAACCGGAATGGTTAATAATTTAATGACAGGAAGATTATTGCCAGCAGCAAAACCAGCTTCAACCAATAACTGTTTTGCTTTTGCAGGGTCATAATGATAGCCAACAACAATACTATCATTGAAAGAAGGTAAACCTTTTGGCACAAAACCACTCTCCGCTGCTGTACCAATGGAATTACGCAAATACAACATCATCTTTTTCCGATCAAAACCATAATTAATTGCCTGTCTAATTTTTTGAAACCGAAGTGGTGAGTTTTTTACCAATACATTATTGGTATCAACCAAAATACCCAGGTATTCAATATTAAGATACGGATGTTTTTGTAGTGTAATTTTTCCTTCCCATTGCTTTTTTAATCCGCCGCTTTTGGTAAGTATTTCATCTTTAAAAGTGGCTTCAATATCATTTATAAAATCCAGCCGCTTTTGTTGAAATTCTAAAAACTCAGTTGCCTTGCTATCAAAAAAAGATACTTTAATCCCATCGAGATAAGGTAATGGTTTACCATCTGCATCCTGTTCAAAATAGTGTTCATTTTTTTTCAATACAAGAGCATGTCCTTCTTCCCATGCTACAAACGCAAAAGGCCCTGTGCCAACAGGATGGCGGCGAAAATCTGAACCATATTTTTCAACAGCTTCTTTTGGTACGATGGAGCAGTACTGCATACTCAAAATGCCAATTATAGGCTGAAAAGGTTTGAGTAAAGTGAGCCGGAAAGTAGAATCGTTAATGGCAACAAAGGGTTGCAATGTATCTACCCGGTTATTAAATATCCATGCACCCGGGCTAGCAGTAGCCTTTTCCATAATCCTTTTAAAAGAATACGCTACATCTTCGGCCACCAGCTTTCTGCCTTTTCCATTTGCAAATGCCGGATCATTATGAAAAAAAACATCGGTTCGTAAATGAAAGGTAAATATTGTTCTGCTGCTATTGACCTCCCAGCTTTTTGCCAAAGACGATTTTAGTTGCATCATTGAATCTACTTCTACCAACGTACTGTACAATTGATGCACAGCCCACATAATAGACTGGTTTTTGGCAAATGCCGGATCTAAAGAAGCAATACCTGTTTGTTCATTGTAATGAAATATTTTTTTATCAGGATGCTGATGGGATGTACATCCACAAAAAATTAACAATAAAATAAAAGTAAAGGATATTTTTGCTGGCGTCATGATAAAATGATTCTGCATAAATTTATACAATGAAAATAAAAATACAGTTATTGCTGATAGCAACCATTTCTTTTCTTAACAGTTTTGCCCAATCCCTAAGCGTAAACAAAGCTGTTACGCATGCAGATTCACTCCGTGGCACTTATGGAGCCACAAGAGATTGGTGGAATGTGTTGAAATATGATTTACATGTTAAGTTTAATATTAAGGATAGCACCATCAGCGGATATAATGTGATGCAATTTAAAGTATTGAAGCAAGGAAATTTAATGCAAATTGATTTACAGGATCCAATGCATTTAGACAGTATCATTTATGCCGGGCAATTGGGCAATCAAGTTAAAATAAATGCTGTTAAGAAAGATGGCAACGCATACTTTTTTACATTAGGTAGTAATAAATTACAAAACACAAACTATCTTACTATTTTCTACCATGGTAAGCCAACAATTGCAGTTCGCCCTCCCTGGGATGGTGGCCTTATCTGGGCAAAAGATAAAAATAATAATCCCTTTGTAAGTGTTGCCTGTCAGGGGTTGGGTGCCAGTGTTTGGTATCCTTGTAAAGATCACCAGGCCGATGAACCGGATAGTGCAGCAATGCACATCACTATTCCGGATAGCCTAGTTTGTGTAGGCAATGGAAAGTTCAGGGGTAAAATAAATAACAACGATGGCACGGCAACCTATAACTGGGCTGTTGTAAACCCAATTAACAATTACACCATCATTCCATATATTGGCAAATATGAACATTTTGATGAAATTTTCCCTGGCGAAAAAGGAAACCTTAGCATGGATTATTGGGTACTGGACTATAACCTGGTAAAAGCAAAAGAACATTTTAAAGATGCAGCCAGAATGATGAAGGCTTTCGAGTATTGGTTTGGCCCATATCCTTTTTATGAGGATGGATACAAACTGATAGAAGCTCCACACCTTGGCATGGAACACCAAAGCGCTACTGCTTATGGCAACCAATACAGGAAAGGTTACCTGGGGCAGGATTTAAGCGGAAGTGGCTGGGGATTAAAATGGGATTACATTATCGTTCACGAAAGTGGCCATGAATGGTTTGCCAATAATATTACCACTAAGGATATTGCAGATATGTGGGTGCATGAGGGCTTTACAAACTACAGTGAGGTATTGTTTACAGAATATTATTATGGTAAAAATGCCGGGGAAGAATATGTTATCGGCATAAGAAAAAATATTGAAAACGAAACACCCATAATTGGGCAGTACAATGTAAACAGAGAAGGCAGCGGGGACATGTATGCCAAAGGAGCCAACATAATTCACAACATCAGGCATGTTATTAATGATGATGAATTGTTCCGGAAAATTCTGCGTGGGTTGAATGCCACATTCTATCACCAAACGGTAACAACCAAGCAAATTGAGGACTACATAAGTAAAGAATCCGGATTTGATTTTTTCACTGTCTTCACTCAATATTTAAGAACCACTCAAATACCTGTGCTTGAATATAAAACAGAAAATAAAAATGTTTCTTACAGGTATAGCAATTGTATCAAGGAATTTAATATGCCGTTATTTGTTTCTTTTGGAAGTGGCGAAAAAGAACCTCAACTACTTAAACCCACCCAGCAATGGCAAACACTCCACCTGGCGGATTGGTATGATGGTAAAACGTTTACAGCAGATAGAAATTTTTATATCAAAACAAAAAAGGTAGAGTAAATTAGCCGCAAACAACAACATGAGCCAAATAAGAAGGCAAAGTATTATCTCATCCCTGCTAGTGTATATTGGCTTTGCCCTTGGTTTTTTAAATACTTACTTATTTACAAAAGAAGGTGGTTTTGAAAGTGAAGAATATGGACTGGTGGGTATTTTCATAGCCGTAGCCAGCCTCATGTATGCCATCGCCAACTTAGGGATGCCACCTTATATCAGCAAGTTTTTTCCATACTACAAACACAACCTTCAACCAAAGCAAAACGATTTGCTCACCTGGGCGTTGCTTGTTTCTTTAATTGGATTTTCCCTTGTATCAGTTGCTGGTATTTATTTTAAAGATATTATCAGCTTAAAATTCGGGAAAAACTCTCCAAAATTCGTTACCTACTATGTCTGGATATTCCCGCTGGGGTTAGGTCTTACCATTTTTAGTGTGCTGGAAAGTTATGCCTGGCAATTACGAAGGTCTGTTTTTACCATTTTTTTAAGAGAAATTCAATTCAGGGTTTTTGCTACCTTTTTAATATTACTGGTATTTGCAGGCGTATTAAAACATTTTGATATTTTTATTAAAATATATTCTTTTACCTACCTGGCCATTGCTATTTGCCTGATGCTTTATTTAATAATCAAGGGCGAATTTCCCCTTACATTTACGCTGAGCAGGGTTACCAAAAAGTTTTACAAAAAAATCCTCACGCTGGTATCGTTTGTATTTGGTGGTACCATGCTCTATGGCATCTCTTTAATTTTTGATTCAGTAGTAATTGCATCAGTTTTACCGGCAGGATTGAAAGGAGTAGCTGTATTTACGCTTGGGCAATACATGGCCAATTTAATACAGGCGCCTCAACGGGGAATTATCGCTTCTTCAATGGGGCCATTATCACAGGCATGGCGGGATAAAGACCTTTCCAGGATTGACAATATTTACAAACAATCCTCCATCAACCAACTCATTTTTGCCATTGGCATGTTTTGTTTGTTGTGGTTAAATTTTTCAGATGGTATTGTTACGTTTAAATTACAGGCAGGCTATCTTGATGCAAGATGGATTTTCTTTTTTGTGGGTATGTACAGGATTATTGATATGGGCACCGGTTTAAATTCTCAAATCATTACCACTTCTGTTCACTGGCGGTTTGAATTTTTTACCGGTACTATTTTATTATTAATTACATTGCCGCTTACTTATATTTTAACCAAATCTCCATTGGGCATTTTAGGTCCGCCCATAGCCAGCCTCATATCGTTCACTGTCTATAACTCAATACGGTATTGGTTTTTATGGTATAAGTACCAGTTACAGCCTTTCACCATAAAAACATTGTACACTATCCTGCTCGCCTTGGGGAGTTACGGCGCCTGCTATTTTTTAATGAATGCTCATATAGGATTTTGGTGGATGGTATTCAGGAGTATTTTGTTCATTGTACTGTTTGGTTACGGAGCAATATACTTGCAATTATCAAAAGACGTACAACCCATCTGGAACACCATTCAAAAGAAAATTGGGATTAAAAAGGAGCGATAAGGAGTAACGGGTTTTAAATTTTTTGGGGAGAAGCGTTTATTTTTGATGGAAACTTGACTGTAAAAATGATCGAACATGATCCGCTATCATTCAATACAGCAAAAGAAATAGATCGCTCTTTTAACCCTCTTACTATTTAACAATTCTTCCTCCGCCAATAAATTTCCTGCTGTAGTAATCATCAGTTAATTTGTTGATGGTAACGCCGCTGCTGGTGCTGCTATGTACAAAACAATCATTGCCAAGATACATTCCAACATGACTTAAAGTTCTCTTTGTTTTAAAGAAAACAAGGTCACCTTCCTGAAGATTTTCTTTATCAATTTTAATGCAAAGATTGTATTGCTCTTTGGCTGTTCTTGGTAAACCATTGTTGTACACTGACGAAAACAGCTGACCGGTAAAAGCACTGCAATCAATACCTGCTTTATTGCTGCCACCATAATGGTAGGGCGTTCCCCACCATTCATCTATAAAATTATACAGCGAAAAATTAGTAATATTTTCAACTTCCATATCCATCAACATACCATACTTAAATTGCAATGCGTTACATTTTTCAATGCTGGCAACCGACGATAAGTCCGTTGAATTATTCTTTAATTCTGATGGAGTCAAATTGTTTTTTACATTACCAACAACCTCAACATACGCAATACGATTTGCGACCGGGCTGATTTCAATACCCTCAATAAACTTTGGAGTAAATGGTTTACCATTGTGCGATAACCTTTCTACGTTCACACTGGTTTGAGCATTTACTAAATTAGATGTTCCTGTAAATATGCCAACGGCAACAGCAACAAAAAATAAGTTTTTCATACGTAAAATTGGGGTTTACACGTAAGTACAACTTAATCTTATGTTATTTGATCTTCTTCAAAAATTTTGTGTTCAGCTAATAATCTAATCCAGTCTTTTAACCTTGTAATACAAACAATTAAAAATAAAATATTTAAATGCGGGGCAAAGATAGCTTTCCCCATCCATTGACGCAAGCTTTAAAAGTTAAAGTATTGATAGCCAATGGAGAACTAACTTTTATAACAACGAATTTGTGGTGAATTTTATTATAAAATAAATTCCTGTTGTCAAAATTCATTTTGATTCCCCATTTTAAAATTGAAATTTGTATTGTTTCATTTTAGTGTATAAGTTGATGACTGATAATTTTATTTAGCTTCATAACAATTGTAATTTTAACCCCTCAAAAAAAATTATTAAATCTAAATAAATCCCTTTAGCAACAAGCGCATGAATTTTTCACACTTACACGTACATACTCAATTCTCTTTATTAGATGGTGCAGCATCTATTAAGAGCTTATATAAAAAAGCCATTGCCAATAACATGCCTGCACTCGCCATCAGCGATCATGGCAATATGTTTGGTGCATTTGAATTTGTAAAGGAAGCTTACAATCACAAAAATGCAGATGGCACGCTTAAAGTGAAGCCCATCGTTGGCTGCGAATTTTATATTACCACCGACAGAACAAGAAAGACTTTTAGCAAAGAAGAAAAAGATCCCCGCAATCACCAGATTTTATTGGCCAAAAATGAGCTCGGTTATAAAAACTTAGTAAAATTGACTTCGCTGGGATACATCGAAGGCATGTATTCTAAATACCCACGAATTGATAAACAACTCATTCATAAATACCATGAAGGATTAATTGCCACCACCTGTTGCCTCGGTGCATTGGTACCGCAAACCATCCTTAAAAAGGGTGAGGCCGAAGGTGAAAACGAATTTAAATGGTGGCTCAATATTTTTCAGGAAGATTATTATGTAGAGCTTCAACGGCATGGCATTCCCGACCAGGATAAAGTGAACCTGGTATTATTAAAGTTTGCCAAAAAATACAATGTAAAAATCATTGCCAGCAACGATAGCCATTACGTGGACGAAAAAGATGCCAATGCGCATGACATATTATTGTGCATTAATACCGGCGAGAAGCAGGCTACGCCCAAATGGAGTGAAACTTCGGATGATGATGTGATGGTTAAAAACAAACGTTTTGCTTTTCCCAACAACCAGTTTTATTTAAAAACTGCTGAGGAAATGACCAGGGTTTTTGAAGACATTCCCCAGGCGATTGACAATACCAATGAAATTGTTGCTAAGGTTGATTTGCTTGATTTAAAAAGAGAAATACTCCTCCCCTTTTTTGAAGTACCTGCCAATTTTAAAACTCAGGACGAATACCTGGAACATTTAACCTGGACAGGTGCCAAAGAACGTTATAAAATACTTACGCCGGAAAGTGAAGAACGCCTGCAGTTTGAGCTTGGCATCATCAGGAAAATGGGCTTTGCCGGTTACTTTTTAATAGTAAGTGATTTTATTAAAGCGGGCAGAGATATGGGTGTTTTTATTGGCCCGGGCCGTGGCTCTGCAGCCGGTAGTGCGGTAGCTTACTGTATTGGCATCACCAATATTGACCCTATTAAATACAATTTACTGTTTGAAAGGTTCCTGAATCCGGAACGTAAATCAATGCCGGATATTGATACAGATTTTGATGACGAAGGCCGTCAAAAAGTATTGAACTATGTAGTGCAGAAATATGGTAAAAGCCAGGTAGCTCAAATTATTACCTATGGCACCATGGCTGCCAAGAGCAGCATTGCAGATGTGGCAAGGGTAATGGATTTGCCGTTGGCGGAAAGCAGGATGATAACCAAACTGATTCCGGAAAAACCAGGCATTAATTTAAAGCGGTTATTACAGGCACCTTATACCATTAAGGAAGCAAAAGATGGCATTAAATCTCTGGAAGAAAAAGAAGGATTACAGGCGGAAGATATTGAAAATGTAAAACGGCTCCGGGAGATTTACAATGGCAATGACCTTCATAGTAAAATATTACATGAGGCAGAAATACTGGAAGGCTCGGTTCGCAATACCGGCATTCATGCCTCTGCCATTATTATTGCACCCAAAGATCTTACAGAATTATTGCCTGTGGCTACTTCTAAAGAATCAGAATTGTGGTTAACGCAAATTGAAGGTGGTTCTATTGAAGAAGCAGGTGTTATTAAGATGGATTTTCTGGGATTAAAAACACTCAGTATTCTTAAAACTGCCCTGGGCCTCATCAGGCAAAATCATAACATAGATATTGTAATTGACGATATTCCGTTGGATGATGAAAAAACTTACCAGTTGTACCAGAAGGGAGATACCAATGCTACATTTCAGTTTGAAAGTCCTGGTATGCAAAAACATTTACGGGAATTAAAACCCGATAAGTTTGAGGATCTCATTGCGATGAATGCCTTGTACCGCCCGGGTCCGATGGCTTACATACCAGATTACATTGACCGTAAACACGGAAAAAAACAAGTGGAATACGACTTGCCAGATATGGAAGAGCATCTTAAGGAAACTTATGGCATAACCGTGTACCAGGAGCAGGTGATGTTGCTGAGCCAGAAGTTGGCTGGCTTTAGCAAAGGCGATGCAGATATATTGCGGAAGGCTATGGGGAAAAAGCAAATTGCCGTTTTGGATAAAATGAAAGTACAATATATGAAAGGCGCTGCCAGCAAGGGATATGCCAATGAAATGCTGGAAAAAATCTGGAGCGATTGGGAAGCATTTACACAATACGCTTTCAACAAATCGCATAGTACCTGCTACGCCTTTGTCGCCTATCAAACAGCCTATTTAAAAGCACATTACCCCAGCGAATATATGGCTGCAGTATTGAACCATGCAGGCACCATTGAGAAGATTACTTTTAATATGGAAGAGTGCAAACGAATGGGATTAAAAGTGCTGGGGCCTGATATTAATGAATCGCAGAATAGCTTTGCCGTTAATAAAAAAGGAGAAATACGTTTTGGATTCAGTGGCTTAAAAGGCGTGGGCGAAAAGGCCATTGAAGATACCATTGAAGAAAGAAAAAAGCACGGCCCCTACTCTTCTATTTTCGACCTGGTAAAAAGAGTAAATCAAAGGACGGTGAATAAAAAATCTTTGGAAAGCCTGGTATATTCCGGTGCCTTCGATTGTTTTACCGATCTAATAAGGGCACAATATTTTTACCAGGCACCAGGAGACGTATCAGCGCTGGAAAAAATCATCAAGTTTGGCAGTGTGTTTCAAACCCAGAATGCAACTACCAGCAATACCTTGTTTGGCGATTTGCAGATGCCGGAAATTGTCCCACCAAAATTATTGCCTTGTGAGCCCTGGCCATTGGCTACGCAATTAGATTACGAAAAGGATATTACCGGTATGTACATGAGCGGGCATCCGTTGGATAATTTTAAATTTGAAATGCGGTTTTACAACATCAGTCCGTTGGCAGATTTTGTTGAATTTAAAACAGATGTACAAACGCAACCCAATCCCGGCAGGCAGTTCAGGCTGGCAGGCCTGGTGGTTGATGCACAGCACAGGCTTACAAAAACAGGTAAAAACTTTGGCATTCTTACCCTGGAAGATTATAGTGGAAAAAGTGAATTTATGCTTTGGAGTGAGGATTATGCCAAGTACAGTCATTACATGGAAAAAGGTATGAAACTAATGGTAGAGGGTGGATTTAAAACAAGATACAACAGCGATCAGTATGAGTTTAAGTTATCAAGATTACATTTATTGGAGACGGTGAAAACCACTTTAACCAAACAGGTATCGCTGGAAATACAACCCCAGTTTATTACAGAACAGCTTATTAAATTTATTGAAAACAATATTAAAGCAAACCCCGGCAAGGCCATTTTAAAATTTAACATTACCGATATAAGGAATAATATTAAGCTGTCATTGTACAATATTGAGAAGGGTTTTACTATGAATGATGATATGGCTGCCTTTTTACAAGACAACCTGGATGTAGATGTGAGTGTAGTTACAGGGTAAAACCTGTGTTATTTGATATTGAAAGATGCCTTACTGGCAAACCAATCTTATCAACACTGACAAATGGAATGTGAATATGTCATAACAACGCATTTAAAACTTTGGATGTAAATTTGATTTTATGAAGCAAATAAATCAACATAAAACATATTTATATGGCACATGAATTCACAGATGCAAACTTCAAAGCAGAAGTTTTAGATTCAGATAAATTATCAGTTATAGATTTTTGGGCAGAATGGTGTGGCCCATGCCGTGCAATAGGTCCGGTTATTGAAGAACTTTCAAAAGAATATGATGGAAAAGTAAACATCGGAAAAGTAAACGTAGATCACAATCCACAAATTTCGATGAACTATGGCATCACCAGTATTCCAGCAATTCTTTTTGTAAAAGGCGGCGAAGTAGTTGACAAATTAGTAGGAGCACAACCAAAGGCTAATTTTGTTAAAAAGATTGAAGCATTAAAATAAAATAGTTGCAATCATACTTATTAAAAAGCCCGGACTTAAATGACCGGGCTTTTGTTTTTTTAAAATTGAATCTATTCCACTTCCACCTGCTTCTTTATCTCAGCATCTTCGCTGGCCACGGGTAAAAAATTTCTTTCTCTTACCATATAGCCATTCCTTTTTTCACAAATATGTACTTTAAGGTTTTCAATGCTGTAGGGGCTGCCATCCGGTATGTCTGCTATGTTAGAGAAAAGGATATCGTGTCCGTCAATAATAATAACACAACCGCTGCCAATGGCTTCCATCTTATCTCCATCTGTTATCAGCATGCCTGTATCTTCACCCAAACCAATACCAATGCAGGATGGATTAGTAGCGACAGCTTGGGCCAGTCTTCCAAATCGCCCTCGTTTTTCAAAATGGCTGTCAAAAATTACATCATCCATAAACCCCAAACCGGTTGTAATTTTTACCTCTCCTTTTAAATGTGCTTTTGCTGCATTGCCTTCATAAATCATCGTATTACTCATGGCCATTGCACCTGCACTGGTGCCTGCTACTATAAAGCCGGTTTCAGTATGATAACGATGCAAAAGAATTTTTAAAAATTGAGTGCCACCAAAAATAGTAGAGAGCCTGAGTTGATTGCCTCCGCTGAACATGACGGTATCACAGGTATTTATGCGCTGAATGTATTCATCGTTCATAGCATCAGACCGGTTGCGGATGTGCATTACATTCACATCTGTACAACCAATTTTTCCGAAAGCATCTATGTAATTTTCGCCTACTTCAAATGGAATAGTGGATGCTGTAGTTATTACTTCAATTTTGGCGTTTGGGCCGCCACTTTCCTGCACAATACGATTTAAAATACCCAGCTCAATAAAATTAAGATTGTTGCGGTGAATATCTCCTTTTTCTGCATCTCCTTTATCTTCTGCGCCACCAATGGCAATTAATTTTCCTTTAGCAATTTGCATCTACGCTGTTTTATTATAAACGCAAAATTAAGGTAAATCGTGTTTTATAATTTATATCTGCCTTTAATAACCCAACCAATCAATTGCAATTTATATGAGTTAGAAAATTACTTATGTTTTAAATTAAAAACATCGCTTACTACAACCAGTTGTTTAAATGGTCTTCAGTTACTACCAAAAAAACTTTTCAGTATTTTGTTTTTTGAAAAGCAAATAGATTGTGCTAATTTCCACTTTATCGGTACAACAATTTTTTATGCTGTGTAAGGATGTACATAAAGATGAAAAGTGTTTTTATAAAATGTAAATTTTCAGGGTTAATTAGCTGAATACATAAAATAAAGCACAAGCGAGTTCCGAGACAGCACACAGTCCAAACTTGGAATCGAGATGACTCCCGAAAAAATAATAGGGACGGACCAACAATGTTAAATAGTAGTACATCAGTCAGGTACATTAAAAACTCAAAGTATAATATCCTTATTATCAGTTAAAGAAAACCAAATAAAATAACTAACGCTCAAAACCAAATTAACGAATGAAAATTGAAGAAATCAAAATACTAAGAGGACCCAATTACTGGAGTGTACGCCGAGCAAAACTAATTCAGATGAAACTTTTTCTGGAAGATATGGAACAGCGGCCAACCAATACGATTGAGGGTTTCAGGCAACGGTTGCAGGAAATGTTTCCTACTATGGCCAGCCATCGTTGCAGTGTGGGTGTACCGGGAGGTTTTTTTCAACGGGTGGAGCAAGGTACATGGATGGGCCATGTAATAGAACATGTAGCACTTGAACTGCAGACTGTTGCCGGCATGGATACAGGTTTTGGCCGCACAAGGGGTACAGGTAAAGAAGGAGAGTATTATGTTGTGTTTAGTTATATGGAAGAAGATGCTGGTGTATTTGCCGCAAAAGCTTCCGTAAGAATTACACAAGCACTTGCAGACAATATCCCCTATAACCTTGAAGACGATATTATGCAACTCAGGGAAATTAGAGAAGCTACAAGACTAGGCCCCAGCACGGGTTGCATAGTGGATGAAGCTGCCAAACGCAACATTCCATTTATACGGTTAAATAAACAAAGCCTGGTGCAGTTGGGGTATGGTATACACCAAAAAAGAATCAGGGCTACCATTGCATCTACTACCAGCAATATAGCAGTAGATATTGCCGGTGATAAAGAAGAAACAAAAAACTTATTAGGTGCAGCACAAATCCCTGTACCAACGGGTGTAATAATTCGAACCGAAGAAGGTTTAAAAGAAGCCATTGATAAACTGGGCTATCCGTTGGTGTTAAAACCGATAGATGGCAACCATGGTAAAGGTGCTACTACCAATATTATTAATTGGGAGATGGCGGTAAAGGCACTTGCCGCAGCGCAGGTTTATGGCCGCAGTATTATTTGCGAAAGGTTCATCACCGGGTTCGATTTTAGGGTTTTGGTGATTAACAACAAATTTATTTGTGCAGCTTTGCGCACACCTGCCGCAGTAACAGGGGATGGTGAACACAATATTCAATGGCTGGTAGATGAAACCAACAAAGACCCACGCAGGGGATTTGGCCATGAAAAAGTATTGACCAGCATTAAGCTGGATAACTTTAGTGAAATAATGCTGGATGAAAAAGGTTACACGTTAGAAACCATCCCGCCCAAAGGTGAATTGGTTTTACTAAAACCTACAGCCAATCTTTCAACTGGTGGCACATCGGAAGATGTTACAGATGAAGTACATCCTGATAATATTTTCATGTGCGAAAGGATTTCTAAAATTATTGGTCTGGATATTTGTGGTATTGATATTATGGCGCCCCATTTACGTTTACCTGTTTCCCAAAACGGTGGTGCTATTTTGGAAGTGAATGCAGCACCGGGTTTCCGCATGCATATTGACCCTGCCGTTGGCATTGGCCGTAATGTGGCCGAACCTGTTATTGATATGCTTTTTCCGAAAGGAAGTGAAGGCCGCATTCCCATTATAGCAATTACAGGCACCAACGGTAAAACCACCACAACCCGTTTGGTGGCGCATATTGCAAAAAGTGCCGGTTACAAAGTTGGTTATACTACCAGTGATGGTGTGTATATTCAAAACCAGCTGCTGATGAAAGGAGACTGTACAGGTCCTGTAAGTTCACTGTTTGTTTTAAAAGATCCTACTGTTGATTTTGCTGTATTGGAATGTGCAAGAGGCGGTATATTAAAAAATGGATTGGCTTTTCAAAACTGCGATATTGCGATCATTACCAATGTGAGTACCGACCATATTGGCCTTGGTGGCATTGATTCAATTGAGCAGATGGCAAAAGTTAAAGCAGTGGTTGCTGAAACTGTTTTTCCGCATGGCTACACCATCCTGAATGCAGATGATGATTTGGTTTATGCAATGAAAAATGATTTAAAGTGCAATATTGGTTTATTCAGCATGGATGAAAATAATCCCAGGATAAAAGCCCATTGCAACAATGGTGGATTAGCAGCCGTACATGAAAATGGCTATGTAACTATATTAAAAGGAAACTGGAAAATACGGGTAGAAAAAGTGGCAGATATCCCTATTACTTATGGGGGAAAGGCAACGCATAATATCATGAATACATTGCCAGCTATTTTGGCTACGTATCTGTATCGTAATATTAAGGTTGCTGATATTAAAGAGGCACTGGAAACGTTCATTCCCTCACCTACTCAAACACCCGGCAGGTTGAATTTATTTAAATTTAAAAACTTCGATTTCCTGGTTGATTTTGCCCATAACCAGGCTGGTCTTACGTTGCTGAGTGATTTTATTGGTAAGATGGAAGGTTATCCAAAAGTGGGCATCATCAGTGGCACAGGAGACAGAAGAGATGAAGATATCAGGGATCTTGGAAAAATTTCAGCTGGTTGTTTTGATGAAATTATAATCAGGCAGGATAAAAACCTACGAGGCCGCACAAAAGAAGAAATTGTAAATCTTTTGGTGGAAGGCATCAACCAAACAAAAACAAAAGACATTCCGATTACCATTATTTACAACGAAAAAGAAGCTATTACCTATGCATATGAAAATGCAAAACCCGGTTCATTAATCACTATAATGTGCGATGTGGTGGTAGAAGCACTTGATATGATTAAAAAATTAAAAGAAGACGAAGACAAGGCTTAAGAAACATTGTAAACATTTACCAGTTTAGATTGCAAGTGGCAATACAAACGATTTTTTTTTTAAAAATAATCAGAATTATTTTAAAAATCATTTTGGCAAGTTTGGACTGTTACCCTAAATTTGCACCTCAAATAAATCAGTAGTAAATAATTGCTGACAAAAGACTGGGTTATAGTGTAATGGTAACACTACAGATTTTGATTCTGTCATTCTAGGTTCGAATCCTAGTAACCCAACTTCTTAAAAGGATCGTTATAATTAAATATTTATAACGATTTTTTTTTACCCTGACATTACTAAATACGCATCTTGTAACTTTTATTCTCCTTATTCTTAATTTGATTATTTTTCATTACCTGGTTGGCTTGTAGCCCTGATATCAAAAATCACACTACACAAACAACACACCCATTGTTATTTCACTTTGTACATGACTTTTGTAATTAGCATTTTTAGTAACGCCGAAAGTTGTTATCATAGTTAAGGAAATTTGATTTTTGTGTATGTATCCACGGAAATTCATCAAAGAAGATAACGGCTTTGCCTTTTGTAATTACAGGTTCAAGAATATTTTCCAACGCATGAAAAGCTGCCACCCATGTTTTGGATAAGGCCATATCAACAGGGCTGCCAATAGCTTTTTTCATTGCAAAACTAAAATTTTCTAATAGCTCCTCCATGCTGGCGTTGTGTACGCCGATAAATTCAAACCGGATATATTTTTCATATACCAACCTTATTAAAAAAGTTTTGCCAACCCTGCGGCGGCCATACATGGCAACTAACTCCGCCCCCGAAGATGCCAGTACATCTTCCAGTATTTTCTTTTCAACAACCCTTCCAACCAGCTTTTCCATGGGTATTTATTTGTTTATAAAGGTATTAAAAAAATGAATTTTGGCTGGGTATAGTTTTTTATACCCAGCCAAAAGGGGCAAGCTGTAGTTACTTTTAAGGAATAATCAGTTGGTTTAATTTGGTTCGGCAGGTTGATCTAATTGCTAACTGGGCTGTGTGCAATAAGTAAATAATCCCTTGCTTGCTAATCGAATTTTTGAAAACATCCGGCTATTGAAATCAGTAGGATAAATTTTTACTAAATAAAAAAACACCTGGCTAATATTCACACAAAAAAAATTGGTTATTTTATGGCTGCTTTTCCAAAATAAAAAACCCACTCCAAAATGAAGTGGGTTATATTTTTCACCCCTTTAGGAGATGGGGGCATTAATAACGGTAATTCTCAGTCTTAAACGGACCTTCTTTAGGTATGCCTAAGTAAGCAGATTGTTCTGTTGTTAACTCGTCTAATTCAACACCAATTTTTGCAAGGTGCAAGCGGGCAACTTTTTCATCAAGGTGCTTTGGTAAAACGTATACTTCGTTTTTGTAACTGGCAGTGTTTGTCCACAATTCCAGCTGGGCAAGGGTTTGGTTGGTGAATGAATTACTCATTACAAAACTTGGATGGCCGGTAGCACAACCTAAGTTTACCAAACGGCCTTCTGCCAAAACGATTACATCTTTACCATCAATATTATAAATATCAACCTGTGGTTTGATGGTATCCTTTGTTTGGCCATAATTGGCGTTTAACCATGCCATGTCTATTTCAATATCAAAATGACCAATGTTACAAACAATCGCTTTGTCTTTCATCAACCTGAAATGCCTTTCAGCAATCAAATCCCGACAACCGCTTGCAGTTACGATAATGTCTGCTTCTGCAACAGCTTTAATCATTGGCTTTACTTCAAACCCATCCATAGCGGCTTGCAATGCACAGATAGGATCAATTTCGGTAACGATTACACGACAACCAGCACCTTTCAATGAAGCAGCACTTCCTTTGCCTACATCACCATAACTTCCAACTACTGCAACTTTACCAGCCATCATTACATCAGTTGCACGACGGATAGCATCCACTAAACTTTCTTTACAACCATATTTGTTATCAAATTTAGATTTGGTAACTGAATCGTTTACGTTGATGGCGGGCATTAATAACGTACCTGCAGCCATACGCTCGTACAGGCGATGAACACCTGTTGTTGTTTCTTCGGATAAACCTTTTATACCAGCAACCAATTCAGGAAATTGATCAAAAACCATATTGGTTAAATCGCCACCATCATCCAAAATCATATTCAACGGACGGTCTGCACCACCAAAGAACAACGTTTGTTCAATACACCAATCAGATTCTTCCTGCGTTTGTCCTTTCCACGCAAAAACACCAACACCTGTTTCAGCAATTGCAGCAGCAGCCTGGTCCTGCGTAGAAAATATATTGCAACTGCTCCATTTAACTTCGGCTCCTAAAGCAGTTAAAGTTTCAATTAATACAGCTGTTTGAATGGTCATGTGCAGACAACCTGCAATTCTTGCGCCTTTCAGTGGCTGACTAGGCCCATACTCTTCTCTTAAAGCCATCAAACCTGGCATTTCTGCTTCGGCTAACCTAATTTCTTTACGGCCCCAATTGGCTAAGCTCATATCAGCTACTTTATTTTTAAGGCTGAAATCAATAGAATGTTGTGTAATATTTGACATATTATTTTATTTAGATCGCAAATGTACAATCACAGGATAATATTCTATGCGATTGCATAACTTTGGGACAAACAACACAATTATTTAACCTATTCAGGATAAAAACCTTTTTACCAATGGCCAAAGCAACCCAAAAAGAAGATTCAGCTACTGAAACAATCGCCCTCGATAGCAAGGATCTGTCGATTCTTAATTTACTGCAACAAAATGCCAGGGCTACAGTAAAGGAAATTGCAGAGCAGGTGCACTTAAGTACGACGCCAGTTCACGAGCGCATTAAACGAATGGAAGCTAATGGCGTAATAAAGCAATATGCCACTTTAGTTGATCATAACAAAGTAAAAAAAGGACTGATGGTGATTTGCTATGTGAGCCTGAAAGAGCACAATAAAATTGCCGGTGTAAAATTTATAAAAGCCATCCAGGCTATGAATGAAGTAATTGAATGTTACAACATTAGCGGCGAATTTGATTTTATGCTAAAAGTAGTTGAAGAGGATATGAATGCCTACTACGACTTTCACGTAAACAAATTAAGCCAGATAGAAAATATGGGACATGTACAGAGTGTGTTTGTGATTGGGATTATTAAGCAAACGCACCAGTTGGTTTTTGGGTAGAATTTGATGTAATACTAACCAATAAACAAACAGTTGTAAAAAGCCTTTTTGGTATTACAGATTTTCTCCAGATCGTGGTTATTAGCTAAACCATCTCCACCGTTAAGTCGTCAAGACGTTGAGATGTAAGAGAAAATGAAACGGCAAAACGACTAATCGGCAAAATACTGTTTTACTTCTTCATAAGTTTTATAATTACCATTTTTAATCTGAATCCGGGATTCTTCTATAATGTCCCATTGGTCTTTTGTAAGATTATCCTCTGTATCAGCAACAAATATTCTTGCATAATTTACCGCATCTTCCAATAATATATTTAAAGCGGGTTCATCTTCTATTTTATCCTCCATTTAATGAATCTTGCTACGAAGTGATTTGATTTCCATAAAATCTTTTTTTTAAATTAGCTATCTTTTACAGATTCTTTTCAATTGCATGTAAAACAAAAGTATTTATAAGAAAAACTACTGAATTATAAGCTTCAGTTCCGGTGCAAAAAACAGTTTACCCTGTTTATCAAAAACAATCACATCAAAAAAGAACAACTCCTCCCCTTTGTGCAGGGTTTCTTTGATATTGCTTTGCCATATTTCAGGTAAGGGTGTTACGGTAAATCTATCTGCAACTATATCAGTTTGGGGCGACACTTTACCTGTTTCCTCATCTTCGGTTACGCCAATTCTTTTGTAGGAAAACTGGTAAGATGAAAGTTTGTATTCAAGGTTTTTATCGTCTGTAATTATTAGTGGTTGCGTCATCAGTTGCTTTGCCTGTTCTGCTGAGCAATTATTGGTTATGCCAGTAAATTTACCCAAAAAGGTCTTCACCACCGGCAGTTTATTTTTTACTACATTACCTGTAACAGGCTTAGCCGGTTTAACAGGCTTTTGCGCCATCACAATAGCGGGCAACAGCCCGAAAGTGAACAGGAAAAATAAAACGGCAATTCTCTTATCATTCATCATAGCTTATTTTGAAATTACAACGAATTTACAGCCTGAATAGTATAGATTAAGTTAATTCAATGTTGCCAGGCTTTCCTCAATTGTTTTAATCCTGGCTTCTGCATCTGCCTTTTTCTTCTCTTCCAATGCAATTACCTCGGGCTTTGCGTTTTGCACAAAGCGTTCGTTACCCAGTTTTTTCATTACAGATTGTAAAAAGCCTTGCTGGTGTTCCAGGTCTTTTAACAAATCAGCTTTTAAAGTAACGGTATCTAATTGTTTTTCTGATTCGATGTAAAACTTATCTTTTTCAATTGCCACCACAATAGTGTTTGCAACTGCTGCAGTTGTAAATTGAATGGAAGCTGCATTCATTTGCCTGGTCAATATATTTTCAATAGATGAATATGCAGCAGGATTAGCAGTTTCAATATAAAGCGTTATGCTGTCCTTTGGCTTTAATTGGTTCTTGTTTCTTGCATCTCTCAAAGCAGAAATTACCTGCTTTAATAATTCCCCCTGTTGCAGCAAAGCTTTATCAGGTGCCTTTTCTGCGGCATATTGCGAAACACACAAATCGATTGACTGGTCATTTAATAAATGGTAAATCTCTTCAGTTATAAAAGGCATAAACGGATGCAGCAATTGCATCAGCTCTTCAAAAAAGGCGACGGTTTTTTTGTACACCGCTGTTTCAATCGGCTGTTCAAAACCCGGCTTCACCCATTCTAAATACCAGCTACAGAAATCATCCCAAATTAAAGAATACACCGTCTTTAAAGCCTCACTCAGCCTGAATTCCATAAGTTGATTCTCTAGTTGAAACTTCACTTCATTTAACCTGTTTTCAAACCAGTTAGTCGCAAAATTTTCTGTCACAAAATGCCGGGTACCGGTCGTCGGTTGTCGGTCATCGGTTGTCGGTATTCGGTCACCGGTTGTCGGTTGTCGGTCATCGGTTGTCGGTATTCGGTCATCGGTCGTCGGCATTCGGTCATCGGTCGTCGGTAGTCGGTCATCGGTCTTCAGCAGTCGGTCGTCACCCGTTTGTCTCCCCTCCCACATTTTTAACAGCTTCAAAGCATTCCACAATTTGTTATTAAAATTACGGCCTTGCTCCAAAGCACTTTCATCAAACATCAGGTCGTTACCTGCTGGCGAACTCACCATAATACCAAAGCGTACTGCATCCGCACCATATTGATCGATCAGGCCAAATAAGTCGGGAGAATTACCCAATTGCTTGCTCATTTTTCTGCCCTGTTTATCTCTCACCATTCCGGTGAAATACACGTCCTTAAACGGCGGCAGATTTTTATATTCATAACCAGCCATAATCATCCTTGCTACCCAAAAGAAAATGATATCCTGACCAGTTACCAATGTTGTGGTTGGGTAATAATATTCAGCATCTTTATTACCAGGGTTGCTGATGCCTTTAAAAACTTCCATCGGCCACAGCCAGCTGCTAAACCAGGTGTCGAGTACGTCTTCGTCCTGCTTAATATCGGCAATGGTGACCCGATAGCTATCGGGTGGTGAATGGGGAAATGATTGATCATTAAATTTTTCAAGTGCCTCTTCAATAGTTGCAGCTACAACACAGTTGCCTTGTTTATCATACCATGCCGGTATCTGCTGACCCCACCAAAGTTGGCGGCTGATGCACCAATCCTTGATATTTTCCAGCCAATGTTTGTAGGTATTTTTTGCTTTGGCAGGATGGAATTCAATGGTATCATCCAGCACAGACTGCAGCGTTTCCGGATTTTTTTTCAGAAACTGTTGCATATCTATAAACCATTGCAGGGAAAGTTTGCTTTCAATAACAGCACCGGTTCTTTCACTGGTACCTATCTGGCTTTTGTAATCTTCAATCTTTTCAATCTGTCCAAGCGCTGCAATGTCTTCTGCTATCTTTTTTCTCAGTTCAAAACGATCAATGCCATTATAGGATAACACCAATTCAGAAGGGTTATCTTCCATTAATTCAGCAGTAGTAAATCTACCAGTCACATCCAGTGTATCAATTGCTTTCAACTGATGTTTAATACCCAGCAAGTTATCATTCTTATCATGTGCCGGTGTTATTTTTAATGCACCAGTACCAAATTCCGGCGTAACATATTCGTCAGCAATAATGGGAATTTTTCTGTTGATAATCGGCACAATAACTTCTTTGCCAATTAAATGACGGTATCGTTCGTCTGTGGGATGTACACAAATAGCTACATCTCCCAAAATGGTTTCGGGGCGAGTGGTAGCTACAGTAATGCCGCCCCCATCCCCTAAAGGGGAGTTATTTGGCGTTACTAATCTATACGTTACGAAATAAAGTTTTGAATCAACTTCTTTAAAAATCACTTCTTCATCACTCAGTGCTGTCTGGCTGGCTGGATCCCAGTTTACCATTCTTTTGCCCCGGTAAATAAGTCCTTTTTCGTGCAGATCAATAAAAACTTTTATTACACTTTTGTAATAGTCTTCATCCATGGTAAAGGAGGTCCTGTTCCAATCCAGGCTACAACCCAGTTTTTTTAATTGCTGCAAAATAATGCCGCCGTATTTTTCTTTCCACTCCCACGCATAGCCCAAAAATTCATCTCTTGTTAAAGATGATTTTGAAATACCCCTCTCCCGCAACATAGCTACCACCTTAGCTTCTGTGGCAATGCTGGCATGATCTGTTCCCGGAACCCAGCAGGCATTTTTACCCTGCATTCTTGCCCGGCGAATGAGGATATCCTGTATGGTATTGTTAAGGCAATGACCCATGTGCAACACTCCGGTTACGTTTGGCGGAGGAATCACAATAGTGTAAGGCTCCCGTTCATCGGGCGTGCTGTTAAAATATCCTTTATCCAGCCAATGCTGGTACCATTTTGCTTCTGCTTGGGCTGCTATAAAATTCTTGCTTAGTTCCATAATATTTTCACCGCAATAAACGGGCTTGCTTTAATTTTTTTGGCCTGTCCCGGTTTTTCGGGAACCCGGCATATATACTTTGTGCGTCTTCATTGGTCTCGCCCGAGGCGAGACACTCTTGTACAGTATATCTTCAGGCAACAAATAACAATATCTAAAAGGCGTGCAAATGTACGAACGCCGTTGCATTTTAAAAAGCACCAAAATCATTCCTTAAAGTTGGGTGATCTGTTGTTTTACAGCACACTAAACTCAAACTAAAAAATCACGAAAGTAAAGTACAACTAAAACACTTTTAAGTACATCTTACCCCAATTGTAAAGCTTAATAATGAGTATTCTCATTTTTAATATCCAGCAGCAAAAAATAGCTGGTATATTTGCGCCCTTAATTAAATCCATTGCAAACAGCCAGGCAAAATTTACGACTTCAAAAACTAATTACGCTTGTTGGCATTGTACTGTTTGTTACCAAAATTATCGCCTGGTACATTACCCAATCGGTTGCTATTTTAACCGATGCTTTGGAAAGTACGGTAAATGTTTTGGCCGGATTGATAGGCGTTTACAGCCTGTATGTAAGCGCCAAACCAAAAGACAAAGATCATCCATATGGGCATGGCAAGGCCGAATTTATATCGGCCGCTGTTGAAGGCACGCTCATTACAGTTGCAGGCTTTGTTATTATTTTTGAAGCCATCAATAACTTGTTGCATCCTCATGTTATACAAAAACTGGATTATGGTATTGCGCTGGTAGCAGCTACAGGCATAATCAATTACATTGCAGGCGCTTTTTGTATAAATGCGGGTAAAAAAAACAACTCGCTGGTACTAATTTCCAGTGGTAAACATTTACAAACTGATACTTATTCCACCCTTGGAATTATTGTGGGGCTTGTATTGCTGTATTTTACAAAATGGTTATGGATAGATACGGCAGTGGCCATTTTGTTTGCATTCATCATTATGTTTACGGGCTATAAAATTGTAAGGACTTCCATATCAGGCATCATGGATGAAGCTGATGATACACTTATTAATAAAATGGTAGCCCAGCTAAACACTATACGGCCAGAAAATTGGATTGACCTGCACAACCTGCGCATTATTCAATACGGAAGCACACTGCATTTAGATTGTCATCTTACTGTACCCTGGTACCTGAACATACATGAAGCACATCATGAAATTGATGTGTTATCCGATCTGGTAAAAAAGGAATATGGCGAATCTATCGAACTATTTGTACATACTGATGGCTGCCTTGATTTTAGCTGTGCGATATGTAGCAAGCAAGACTGCCCCGTGCGCAAGCATCCTTTTCAAAAAAAGATCGACTGGACGGTGGAGAACATTTCTGTTAACGTAAAACATCGCCTATAATGCCATTAGATGATAGTTATTGGAGCAATCGATACACAAACCAAACAGCAGCCTGGGATACAGGTGCCATTACTACTCCGATCAAAAACTATATTGATCAACTAACCGATAAAGAAATCAGTATTTTAATTCCTGGTTGTGGCAACAGTTACGAGGCTGCTTATTTGTTAAAAAATGGTTTCCTTAATATCACACTCATTGATATCTCATCGGTACTTTGCGAAAAACTCTCCATCCAATTTGCTGCATATTTACAAAACGGATTACAAATTATTTGCGGTGATTTTTTTAAACATCATGCATTGTATGATTTAATTGTAGAACAAACTTTTTTCTGTGCACTTGAACCTTCATTTAGAAATTCCTATGCAACAAAAATGAGCCAACTGCTAAAGCCCGGTGGCAAATTAGTGGGTGTATTATTTAACAAACATTTTGAAGGCGGACCACCTTTTGGAGGTACCGAAAGCGAGTACCGGGAACTGTTTGAGCCCTGTTTTGAAATTGAAATAATGGAGGAGTGTTACAATTCTATCCCACCCAGAAAAGCCGCAGAGCTATTTATACGCCTGGTAAAATAATGGTTGCTGCTACCCTACCCTATTCTTTCTCAAACAAATAATAGTGTGATTTAAATACTGCTGCTGCGATGGATACAATTGCGAGCAGGGTAATAAAATGATACCCTGATTTTTGCAAAAAAAAGATCATGATAAAAGAGATAAAAACAAGGAACATATACCTTTCCATATTAAGACCGCTGGCATACAACATGCCCGTATAAAGAAACAAGGTAGCTGCTGCAGTACCATATAGAATGATGATATGAATTATGGGAAGATTACCATGATTATTAATCAACATAAATGCTAACTCTGGCAACAACAGAATGCCGTAAGTAAACAAATACATGCCGGCAATTGCAGGCAATGACAAGGGCAGGTTGCGGCTAAACTGTAGTTGCGTTTCAAAGAAGTGCACACAATAAAAAACAAGCATGGCATGTGCCGTTAAAATAAGCTGAAAGAAAATACTGAAAAAATCTGCATCAAAAGAATCCCCGTTCCGGATGAAAGAGACAGACAGCAGTAGAATAGAGAATATTTTCACCACGGCAAAGGCCATTTTTTTTGAATGAAAAATATGAGTCGTTAAAAATCCTTTATAACCAATTGGTATACTGTAGGCAGCAGTTACAGCGTCTAGTATTTTTTTAAAGCGGTTGGTAATATTAGTATAATTGATGGCATTGTACACTACGATTGTACTTACTGCAATCATAAGCAGATGATAAATTGACACGAGCAATGCAGTAAGCAGCATAGATTTTTTTATTGCCATATCAACAACAAAAACTGCATACAGTAATACCGGCAAATATAGCAGCGTACAAATAAACCCATACAACAGTAATTGTTTTACTTTACTAATTGCTTTTAACGAAAAGAGGTAACTGTTTTCAGCAGCTTTAATAGTACCGGTACAAAACAAAAAGCATTTAACATTATACAACAACCATGCTGCCCATACTACTGCCATAAAGATGGGTGAACCAAGCATACCCAAAATCAACGATTGGTGATAGGTAATCAGCGTACCACTATTCACCACCCCAAAAAAGAAAAAGAACAGAAAAAGAAAAAAGCCTGCGTTAATTATATAGAATTGCTTCACCAATACTTTTACTAAAAAAATTGAAACTGCTTTCATAATATTTGTGGCAACAGGGTTTTTTCTTTTAGTAAAAAAGTTGTAGCAACTTCCATTAATTCACTGGAAAGTGGCTGATGAGACGTAATCAAAAAAGATACACCCTGCCTGCTGAATTGCAGTATTATTAACTGTAAAGCTTCTACAGCTGCCACATCTAATGCAATCAGCGGTTCATCCAGCAATATCAATTGGGGGTTGCCAATAAAACCTAGCACCAGCGATAGTTTCTTTAGCATACCACTGGAATAAGTAGCCGTTTTTTGATGCATAAATTTTTCTACACCAAGGCTTTCAAACAAGGCTGCAGGAAAGCTGCCTCCCTTTGTTTGCTTGTAAAATTCAATGAGATCGATGCCGGTTAAAAATGCAGGATAAAGGGGTTCCGCTTCTGCGTAGTTCACCAGCTTTGTATAGGCCATTCTCTGTTGAATAATATTCAACCCATTCACAGCAATAGTTCCTTCAAAAGGAATTAATCCTGCGATGGATTTAAACAAAGAAGTTTTGCCGGATCCATTCTCGCCCTTAAACCAATAGATACCAGCATCCAGGATAAGTTCAGGGACAGATAAAACGGGAATCTGCTTGCTGGCATACTTTTTTTTAAAGTGGGTGATGCTAAGCATGTAAATTATTTCCCCTCAATTAATTTAGCCACGCCAAATGCTGCGGCAGCAGCAACAGCTCCAATCAATGTAACTTTTAGTGCCCCCATCCACGGATTAACACCTGTTATCTTGCTTTTAAAATAACCAAAAACAAATAAGCAGATCAAAGTAGCTACTGCAGATATCTCTAATGCTTCGGTTGCATTACTGATAAAAAAATAAGGACTTAGGGGAATAATACCGCCAGCTACATAAGACAGTCCAATATTTAAGGCACTATTGGTAGCCCTCCTGGGATTTGGTTTTTCCAAACCAAGTTCGTACTTCATCATAAAGTTTACCCAGCGGTGTTTATCCTGTGCAATTTCCGCTGTAGCCTGCTCCTGTAAAGCCGCACTTAAACCGATATTGGCAAAAAACTCTTTGGTTTCTTCCAACTCCTGGTGGCGCAGGTTTTCTACTTCATCGTATTCTCTTCTTTGTTCGCTGCTGTAATGATCCTGCTCGGTTTTGCCAGCTAAATAACCACCGAGCCCCATAGCAATACTACCTGCACAAATTTCTGCTACGCCGGCAATTACAATAATAGCACTGCTGCTGACTGCACCACTTAAACCAGCTGCCAATGCAAAGGGAACAGTAAGTCCATCGCTCATGCCAATTACAATATCCCTCAGCATATCTGAACTTTTTAAATGAGATTCAATGTGATCGTGGTGAAGGTGGGTATCCATGTAAATATTTTAACAAAGTAAAAGATTTTAGAACAACTACCCTTAATTGTTTTAATAAAAAATGGAGCACTAAATTTTAGTCTCCATTAATAACAACAAGCTTAATTGTGTTTACAAAAAAATATTTTCCGCCATTCATTTAAACAAGGCTGGCATGTGTTAATAAAGAAATGACGAAAGTGGAGGTCGTCAATGGTGAATGGTCAATATTTCACTATTGACCATTCACCATTCACCACTCGATACTTCATTTTAATCTAAGCCTGCCGCCAGTTGTTTACAACACACTTATTCTTTTATAAATGACTTTGTTTCAGTTTTTGTTGCTGTACGTAATTGCAAACTATACATACCTTTTGGCAATTGAAAAACAGGGATAGCAAAGGAGCTGTTGCCATTTAAAATAACATTTACTTCCTTTATTTTTCTACCAGTTGCATCTGTAATTTGAAAGGTTGCTTTTTCATTTTTATTATTTGTACTTACAAACAATATATTTTGTACGGGATTTGGGAATATTTTCCAGGTAAAAATTTCCTTGTCTATGTTTACCGAAACAATTTTGCTAAATGAAAACTTACCATCTTTATCAACCATTTTAAGCTTATAATAATTTATACCGTTAAATGGCCTGTTATCTGGTACTAAGTATTCAGTAGTTAAACCACCATTATTTTTAGCGGTTGCAAACCCAATATCCGAAAAGTTTATTCCGTCTTTGCTCCTCAATACAGTATAACCGGTAAGATTTTGTTCGTGGGTTGTTTGCCATTGCAACGACACTACTTGATTACGCAGAACGGCATTAAATTTCAGCAGGGTTACCGGTAACGGCCCACCTTCAGGACTAAGCAGGTATCTCGCTACTACGCCAATATTACCTGGAAACTGGCCATTGCCAGCTACATATAGTTTATTGCCGAAAAATGCAATTCCTTTTATTGAGCTGTTGCCAACTCCAATTCTGTTTAAAAGAATTCCATTGGTGCCAAAAGTGCTATCAAACAAACCGTTATTTTTAAAAAGTGCTATTTTAAAATTATTATTGGTGCCTCCAATTGCAATGCGTCCATCAAAATTGATGGCAACACTAAAACCAAAATTAAATTTGCTTTCTGCCTGTGTTGATGTAAACCCTACGCCATTAAAGGTATTATCCAGCTCTCCATCGGCATTGTATCGGGCCACCAAAAATGAGGTACTTGCCAGAGGGATGGATTCTTCGAAACCTGCTATTACAATTTTTCCATCAGGTTGAATTGCCATGGACATGCCGAAATATTCATCCGGGCCAAATGTATTATTTTGTTTTCCATCTAATGAAAAAGTGTTATCCAAACTTCCATCTGTATTGTATCGGACTAAAGAGAAATTATTATGTCCGTTGATATAGGATCTGCCTGCCACAACAATTTTTCCATCAGTTTGAATTGTTACTGCATTGGCAAAGCTGGGAGAATTTTCAAAATCGGTAAATACTTTTCCATCATTGCTAAAGGTGTTATCCAGCGTGCCATTGCTATTGATACGTGCAATAGCAAAATAGGCAGAATCATAATTAGCGTCAATATAAGTATGTCCTACAAATATTATTTTACCATCAGCTTGTAAGGCAACATATTTTGCCAAATCAGAAAAACCCATAGCAATTAATAATTTACCATCATCGCTAAAAGTAGCATCAAGGCTGCCATCTGTATTATAGCGTGCAATGGCAAATGTAGTGTTGCTGTTTCCACCAACTATAATTTTTCCATCGGCTTGTACTACCAAAGAAATTCCTTCTTCGTTTGAACCAAATTCGGTAATCTGCTTTCCATCATCACTAAAAGTAATATCAAGGCTACCGTTAGCATTATAGCGGACAATTGCAAAATCATAATTGCTTCCATTCCAGGTAGTGCCTGCTGTTACAACTTTTCCGTCAGACTGAACTACAATAGCATTTACGCTGGTATTACCCTGATTGTAATCTCCCACTAATTTCCCATCTATATCAAAAGTATTATCAAGGCTGCCATCTGTATTATACCTTATTAATACAAATGCAGCATTACTATTAATAAAGGAATATCCTGCAACAATAATTTTATCATCATTTTGTATTGCAACAGAACCTGCATAGTCATCCGAGGCATTTTGAATATCTGTTGTTAATATACCATCCGTATCAAAAGTATTGTCGGGCCTGCCATCTGGGTTAAAACGAGCTACTGCAAAATCGTTATTGCTGCCATTGAAGGTATAACCGGCAATTATAATTTTTCCGTTTTTTTGTATCTCAACTGAATTCCCTATTTGAATATCTGAACCAAGATTGGCGATTTGAATTCCGCTGCCGTTAAAGGAATTATCGAGACTGCCATTTGTATTATAACGGGCAACAGCAAAACGATTAATGCCTGCAACAGTTGCATACCCCGCCATAACAGTTTTGCCATCATCTTGCAAAGCGATGGAATAAGAAGTTGAACTGGCATCACCAATAAGTGTTGTCTGCCTGCCATCGGCATCAAAACTGTTATCAATACTTCCATTTGTATTAAAGCGTGCAACAGCAAATTTATTTCCGCCCAGTTCCGTCATTGCATACCCGCCAACAACTATTTTACCATCTTTTTGAATGATGATTGAGCTGGCAGTGCCTGTTTTAATTTCGGTTGAATCGGTGCCTCCTCTTTCTGGTGGGACTTTGTAGATAAAATCTGTTGTAGCTTGTCCGGTTCCATTAAATGAATTATCGGGACTCCCATTGATATTATACCTTGCTACCAGAAACCCCGGAATAGCTGAACTACCGGCAATAACAATTTTTCCATCAGTTTGTATGGCTACAGAAATCGGTTTAAATGTGGTAGACAGGAAAGCATTTTCGCCAAAAGTAGTATCAGGCAGACCATCGGTATCGAGTCGTGCTATTCCAGACAAACCTGTGCCGGTATTGTTTGACCCTGCAATAATAATTTTTCCATCAGGTTGAAATGCTACAAAAGCTTCCACCAATGATGCAATTGCTTTGGAATACCCATTAATGCCAAAGCTGGAATCCAGTGCTCCATCAGGTAATCTTTTTAAAATGGTTGTACCACCAAAAGATCCATTTAAACTAATATAAATTGATCCGTCAGGATGTATTAAAACCTGTCTTGCACTACTGTTATATTTAAAGCGAGCGCCCATATCTGTAGTAACAATTCCATTTTTACCAAATGATGGATCAAGTAAGCCGATTTGCGTATGACCAGATTTAAAACAAAAGAAAAGGGTAAAACAGAGTAAAAGTTTTTTCATTGCCAGATTTTTTAAACAGTTTGATAGTTGCCATTATACAATACATTTTCATGCCCTAAAATAATAATGGACAGGAATAAACAGAATAATAATGATAAAGAGGTTTTGGCAGGAGTTTACAGCAGGCATTCAGGAGCATGCAATAATGATACAGCTATCGTGAAATTATCGGGAAATTCCATATAAATCAAAGATCATCAGGAACTCATTTTCAAATAGAACAAGCTTGTTTTTTAGGGCTGAATATTTTATTGAATTTATTGAAACGATGAAGTAGTTGCTGAGTTCTTTTAATAATTACTTAAAACGTAACAGTTGCTTTATGTATAAAAAAATCCCCAGAGTAACCGCTACCGTCGGTATATTAAATTGTGACCGGAATGAGATATTTCCCTTTTTTACAAAAGAAGGTATAGAATTATTTCAAATTAAAATAATTTCTACGGAAATTTAGTTTAGACTTTGCGCCTAATGTTTTTTTATTACAACGATTGTAAACTTTTATCAATAATACCCACACATTCCAATACCTGGTTTTTAGTGATGGAAAGTGGAGGTGCAAACCGGATTTTATCTCCATGTGTTGGCTTTGCCAATAACCCATTTTCTTTTAGCGTTAAGCACAAGTCCCATGCTGCTTCGGGATTGCTGTGTTTTATTACAATGGCATTTAGTAATCCCTTACCCCTTACCAATGAAACGAACGGAGAATTAAGTTTTACAATTTCGCTGCGAAGCAGTTCGCCCATTGCTTCAGCATTGGCAGCCATATTCTCGTCTTTTAAAACTTTTAGAGCTGCCATTGCAACTGCACAAGCCAGCGGGTTACCACCATAAGTACTACCATGTTCTCCCGGCTTGATGGTCATCATAATTTCATCATCACACAATACTGCACTCACAGGTAATACGCCACCACTTAGTGCCTTGCCCAATATCAATATATCGGGACGAACATTTTCGTGATCGCAGGCCAGCAACTTTCCGGTACGGGCAAGGCCTGTTTGAATTTCATCTGCAATCATCAATATATTGTACTGGTTACATAGGTTTCTTATTCCTGTTAAATAGCCTTCATCCGGCACCACTACACCTGCCTCCCCCTGTATTGGTTCAAACATAAAAGCTGCTACATTTTTATCCTGAAAAGCTTTTTCCAGCGCAACAAGGTTATTGTAATCCACTATTTGAAAGCCCGGCATAAAGGGACCAAAGTTGGAGTAACTGCTAGGATCGGTACTGGAAGATATGGCAGCCATAGTGCGGCCCCAAAAATTGCCCTTGGCAAATATTACTTTTGCCTGGTTGTCTTCAATTCCTTTTACGACGTAGCCCCAACGTCTTGCCAATTTAATGGCAGTTTCACCACCCTCTACTCCCGTATTCATCGGTAACACTTTATCGTAGCCAAAATATTCAGTTATATACTTTTCATATTCTCCCAACAAATTGCTGTGAAAAGCCCTGCTGGTTAGTGTTAGCTTAGCTGCCTGCTCAACAAGTGCCGCAATAATTTTGGGATGGCAATGACCCTGGTTTACTGCAGAGTATCCACTTAAAAAATCGTAATACCGGTTGCCATCTACATCCCAAACAAAAACTCCTTCACCACGATTAAGCACTACAGGTAAGGGATGATAATTGTGAGCGCCGTATTTTTCTTCCAGCTCAATATATTGCAGAGAATTGTCGCTGATTGGTATGGTAGTATGTATCATTATTAATCAATTTAAAGATTATGAATAGGAAACAACAATTGAACTGTTGATTGAAAATTTATTATAAAAAGGAGAGTAAAGTCAGGTTAAAGGAGTGCCTACAAAAAACTACATACCCAACTTAGTGGTTGAGCAAATCGAGATTGTTGCTGAGGAAAATTTTTATGAGCACCTTTATATTCATGATTATGCTGCAATATTAGGATAAATTACCAGAACAGACAAGTTGGGGCACTTCTTATTTTTTGGTTCTTCCCCGAAGCTTTTTCACAATAATTTCGCTGGTGCTGGTATCTTTTTTCAAGAAATTCTACAAAAGTGGCTGCGTCCATAACTTTTTGTTATAATCTTTAAACCAGTAATTGATTAAAAGAAATGTTTAGTCAAAATGTTTTTTCTCCACCCTCACTGCCGCAGCGGATCCTATCTGGTATAGCAGTTGCCTGTTACCGGCATTGCTCATTTCTATAATGTTGGCAACATCTTTTTCATTGAAAGAACGTCCAAGCCCCAGGCCATTCAGGTCATCTTTTGTAACAGGGAAATTATACCGCAGGTATTTAATAAGTGGTTTATCTCCTAAATAATTTCCATCCAAATTACCAATCTCCATATCAATGGTACAAGCAGTGGGCGATTTGGATAACCATTGCAATATGATTTGGTTTTGCCAACTGGCATCCTGCATCAGCATATCAGGCACAGTGGCTGCCCAGGTACCCAGCCAGGCCTCTTCAATCTCATCTGTTTTTTTACTGAAAATACTGTAGCCTGTACCCACCGATACAATCGTAAGTTTATCTTCACCCATTTGCCAATGAAAAGGAAATCCTTTTAATGTTGCAACCATTAACATGGTGAGTGCCGGGTTATTGGCCATACTTACACCGCCATCTACAAAGGCTGCTTTTTGCCCGTCACCCACGTCAATCATTTGCGGCACAAAATAAGTGGGTGCCGCACTACTTGCCCTGATGGCCTGCCATAAAAATATATCCTTATTCCTGCCCATGGCAGAATCATAAAATTTACCATCGGGATGATTGATCAGGGGCCAAACACTGTTGGTATCAGCTCGTTTGGCAACAATACACAACCCGGTTTTTAATTCAGGTCCACCCAATTTAATATTACCAAATACTTTTTTTAGACTGTTTTCCAACGCAGCATAATCATATCCTGCTTTTAGATATTGCAATGTTTCCCAGGGTTTCCACCAATCTCTTTTTTTACCAAATATCTTTCCCCCTAATTCCATGTACATTTTTACTACTTCATCTACATTCATCCCCACAGCCAGGCAGGCTGCAATGATGGAGCCTGTTGAAGTACCGCCGATTAAATCAAAATAATCTGATAGAACCAGTTCCGGATTTTTTTCTTTTTCTCTTAGGATTGTCTCAATTTTTTTCAGGTAGCCAAGCGTTAATGCGCCTCTAATTCCACCGCCATCAAGGGAAAGAATCCGTTTAGATCCGGTAGTTGCATCAAGGTGTTCGGTTAATGTTTTCTTCATGATTAAATATTTTAAGTTTTTGTAATTATTGCTACTTTATTTTATAGTATTTCCTTCAATTTTTTCATCTGCGTATCAAAAGAATCCCGGTCAAAATTCTTTTTCAATGACTCATCCGTTTTAGATTTTTCTTCAAGGTCAGTCATTAATTGCTGGTATTCTTCTGTTCTTCCCAATCCAAAATAGGCTTCCGCTAACGTGAGGTAAATCCAGGGTTTGTCTGAATATTCTTCGAATGATGGTTCCTGCATTTTTGTTTTGCAGATAGCAATTATCTCTCTCCTGATTTTTGCAGCAAGGTAATTTTGTGCTTGTGCTTCCGCTACATTGTCATTAGCTTTTGCTGCCACATTGTAAAGAAAGGCAACGTTAATTCCATTGTAGTAATCCTGTTTTACATAGTATCCCCGCTCGTAGAAATGGATGGCTCTTTCCAGGTATTGTTTATCCTGAGAAATTTCATATCGACGCTTATTAATAGCGCCACTTAAACCCAATGTTTCAGGGTCGGTAGTAGTATCCGGCGTAAGCGGTTTTAAAATATCCTCAGCCATCGACAATGCCGTAAGCGGATCGGGAAGTTTAGATTTATAAGTGCAAAGAGCAGCACGCTGCCTGAAAAAATGATTACTGGCATCAAGCATCATGGCTGAATTAAATAGAGTGAGTGCTGTTAAATAGTCACCTTGGTTCTTTGCCGCTTCTGCTTTTTTAGAAAGAAAAGCAAGTGATTCCTGTTGAACAGGGTTTTGTGTTGTGATAGCTGCTACCTGCGAGGCAACAGGCATATCAGCCAATAATTCCGGCGGCTTAATGCCTTTTAGAAAAGTATATACCGGGCTATCATTCTCAATCTTTTTCAATATCGCTTCAATTTTTTCTTTCAATTGTTTGGTAAATGATTGAATGGTACTTCCCCCAATATCAGAGCCAAGATGAACATAATTCATGATGGAAATATGGTTAAGGTCAAATGGATATTTCAATTGACTCTCTGCCATCACAATGGTGGTGGATGGTTTTAATGCATGCCTTACACCTAGTTCGTAAATGGCATTCGCATTCAAGGTGGAAATATCCGCAATTACTAAATCGGCTTTAAACAGCCATTCATACATCGGCACATCAATTACGCCGGAGTGTTTAATTTCATCAGCCCGGATGCAATCAATTGAAAGCCCTTTGCAAACTGGCTTAATGAGAAACTCGTAGGTTTTGTCCATATCGAGGATCCTGCCGGTTCCGAGATCGGTTTTTTGTCCGAAACCCATAATTACAAAACATGTTTTTGTTGTTTCCATGTGTAGTTTAATTAAGGTGATTTTATAATTTTTTCTGATTTTATGTATAGTCTGATTAAAAAATCTCTTTTTATATTACTAGCCCCAAAAACTTTAAAAACAATGAAAATTAAGAACCAATGCTGCAATAACTTTTTTGCATTACTTTTTTATTAAACAGGTTCGTTAAAGTACGAAACTTATTAAACTCAATATTTTCGAGAGGATAACAGAAAGGAAAAAAACATACAATCCTATTCAGGTTGATACCTGTTTTTAGCTATTGAACCACCCGGGTAGCCGATGGTAATTTAAAAAATTATTTGATTACTAAATATACAAAGTGAAATTGATAGGTTTTTATTTTTTTTGTACTCACAGCATTTTAGCCGCTCGAATTTGGGTGTTAATCTTATGCAATGTTGTGATAATTGTGTGCAACACACAGAAATAAAGTATGGCTTATTTGCTGCCCATGATTGTGAGAAGCAATTGCATCCTGCCTATTTAAGATTTATGATATTACGATGGCCATTTTGCAGGATCAGGAAAGTATCTTAAAATTAAATGTACTTAAACAGGATTGATTTTTGAAAGGGAATTTAAACAACACTTATTATTAAATAGAACATTTGTTTGCTATGAAGGTTTAAAATTTGTAGATTGTATAGCATTTATTATTAGTAAAACCCCCATTTGCTATAAACAATTATGGAATTTGAAAAAGACATTTTAATAAGTTATGCACACCTTGACAATAAAATAGTTGATGAGAAACTTCAGAGTTGGGTAAATGATTTCCATCAGACATTGCTGGATTATGTTGCTGAAAAATGGGGCGAAACGCCTGTTATATGGCGTGATAATCAGTTACGGGGCAATGACAATTTTGATCGGGAGATAAAAGATAAATTTCCAAAGCTTAAAATTCTTGTATCGGTAATCACCCCGAGGTATGTAAAATCTGATTGGTGTAAAACGGAGGTGGAGGAATTTTTAAGAGCTGCAAAAAATAATGGTGGCATTGAAATTGAAAACAAATCGAGGGTTTTCAAAATCCTTAAAACTCCTGTTAAACTGGAGGAACAGCCAGAATCAATCCGACAATATACAGGCTATGAATTCTATCGCATTGATCCTACTTCAAATGAAGAAGAAGAATTCAAAAAGGAATTTGGAGAAGAATTCAAGAACTTATACTATAGGGCAGTTAACAGAGTTGCGCAGGATATTGCAAAACTCCTGAAACACCTCGGTAATAAATCAACACCAGCAACCATACCAAAAGGTACTGTTTACCTGGCCGATACAAGCGATGATTTGCTGGAAGACAGACAAAAAATTCAGGACGAATTGGAAGACAGAGGATATACTGTTTCCCCCAATAAAAATCTTCCCCGTGTAGCTGATAAATTTATTGCGGATGTTGAAAAATACATGAATGATTGTATGCTTTCCATTCATTTGGTTAGTTATGATGATTATGGACCCATACCTTCAAAAACAAATAAATCGAATGTTGAGCTGCAAATTGAAATTTCGGGTAAACAAAGTGCAACCGGCAAATTAGACCGATTGATTTGGCTGGTACCAAAAACCAAAATGGTAAGCCCAACTAACAATAAAACTGAAGATCCCAGCTTAACGGAATTAATAAAACATCTAAGGGAAAAAGAAGATTTACAAGGCAACTCGGACATGCTGGAGGTAGATGAACTACAGGTATTTGAAAAAGCAATATTTGATACTATTGACAAACGGAAAGCAAGGGAAGCTAAGGAAGAAGAACGCATGAAACGCAGTGCTATCGATGTTAATACTGCCACTGCAAATAATGAGGTGGAACCAAAGATGATCTATTTTATTTGTGATCAACGGGATGTTGAAGGTTCAAAATCTCTAAGGGATTTTCTTGATAATGCCGGCCACCAGGTTAATATTCCTTCTTTTGAAGGAGATGCAATGACAGAAGAAATTGAAAATCTTGAATCATGTGATGCAGTAATCATCTACTATGGCTATGGAGATAAAAATTGGGTAAACTCAAAAATAAATGCACTAAACAAAATTAAAAATAAACGGATCGATTTTCCCTTTCTGGATAAATTAGTGTACATATCAAATTCAACAGAAAATGAAAAAAGCAACTTCACAACCAAACTGGCAAGGGTAAAAACAGCGCAAGAAAGTTTTAATCCTGATTTATTGGATGAATTGATTCAAAAACTTAAATAACAACTCAATAAATGGTTGAACCAAATACATTGAAGAACCCATTTGTTGGGTTACGTGCATTTGAAGAAAATGAAGATGATATATTCTTTGGCAGAGACAAAGAGATAAGTGATCTTATTCAGAAATTTAATAAGACTACATTTTTGGCGGTGGTTGGTTCTTCAGGTAGTGGTAAATCTTCATTGGTAAAATCGGGTTTGCTACAGGCAATACACAGCGGGTTTCTATCCCCCGGATGTAACTGGCATGTTGCGCTATTGAGGCCAGCGAATGATCCTATCGGAGAAATGACCCGGGCCCTTGCAGCAGAAGGCGTTTTGTATAAAAACGTTTCTGAACAAAAATTCCTCCACAGGCAATAATTGATTCCACTTTAAGACGAAGCAGCCTTGGTTTATTGCAGGCTTATAACCAGGCATACAATCAACCTGAATTAAAAAAGACTGAAAGATTGCTAATTGTGGTTGACCAGTTTGAAGAACTTTTCCGTTACAAAAAATACGAGAAATCAATACGGGAAGGAAGCAACGACTCTAAACATTTTATTGAGTTGTTACTTACAGCGGCGAATCAGGCAGAACAGCAGGTTTACGTTCTTATTACGATGCGCTCAGATTTTATTGGTGATTGCGCTGACTTCAGCGGTTTACCAGAAGCTATAAATGCCGGACAATATCTTGTTCCACGAATGACCCGTGATGAAATTAGAGAAGCCATTACAGGGCCAATTGCTGTTGGAGAGGCAGCAATTACTCCCAGATTAGTTACCAGACTTCTAAATGATATTGACAACGATATTGATCAACTCCCCATCATGCAGCATGCAATGATGCGGACATGGGATTTCTGGCAAAAGAAAAACACACCGGATGTTCCCATCGACTTTGATGATTATGAGAACACCGGAATGATGGTTGATGCACTGAATAAACATGCTAATGAAGCCTATAAGGAACTTGATCCTGGTAAAAAGATAACCTGTGAACTGCTGTTTAAAGCGCTTACTGATAAGGCGGCAGATGTGCGGGGTATAAGAAGACCCAAGCGTGTAGATGATTTAATGGTACTTACAAATTCAAATGCTAAAAGTGTAATTGAAGTAATAGAAGTTTTCAGGCAAGCTGGTCGAACATTCCTGATGCCTCCGCCTGAAAAAGGAACATTAAACGAAAAATCAATTATTGATATTTCTCATGAAAGTTTAATGCGTTTATGGAAACAATTGGTAAAATGGACTGGAGATGAGGCACGAAGTGGTGAAATTTATTTAAGACTGTCAAATTCAGCCGAATTAAATAAGAAAGGCGAAAAGGGGTTGCTTAAAAAGGAAGAACTGAAATTTGCTTTAGACTGGAAGAATTTAAATAATCCCACCCTAAAATGGTCAGAAGGTTATAAAGCCAATTTTAAAACGGCGATGGACTATTTGGACAATAGCCGTAACGAAGACCTGGCAGAAAAAGAAATTATAAAAAAAAGAGAAAGAAATAAAAAAATCGGGATGATAGTTTTTATAATTTTTTTAATTGCTGTTGCGATCGTATTGGCACGTTCAACTCAAAAAGCAAACGAGGCAAAAAAAGCGGCACAAGATAATTTAAAGCGCTCCTATAATTCTGACTCGATAAGGTATAGAAATGAACTGGATATTTATAGTAGTAATCTAAAAACATTTAGAGATGATTTACTTGCTGACACGGATGTTCAGCTGGTAGAGCAAAAAAAAATAGATAGTCTTAATAAAAAGTTAGATACGCTAAAATTAAGGTTGGATACCCTTTATAAAAACATGAATTGAGTAAAAAGATTCAGGATAAGTTTATGATGCTAAAATATTTGATTATATCTTTTTTAATAGTGCTAAGCCTGCAGGGATTATCGCAGGATACCTGCTTGTATTATCAGCGATATATCGATAAAGGCGATTCTATATTTAAAAAACTTCGTACTGATACAAAGTTTGAAAAACTTGTAAAAAAAGATGAGACCAAATTTGCGGATGCTATTAATGCATACAATACAGCAATGCTACATTGCCCGGCAAAGGCTCAGGAAGCTAGAAGTAAAATTTTGGAAGTATTTAAATATATTGAAAAGGTAAAAAAAGAAGCAATTGACAAACGAAACCTTGCGAACTTTTTATATAGAGTTGCTGATACGGCAAAAGCTGCTGCCATAGCACAAAAAAAAATTGCTGATACTGCAAAAGAAAACGCTTACAAATCCAACTTATCAAACGCCCCCTATAAATACATACGATTAGTAAAAGATGGGCCAAAAGATAAAGATAAAATTAAAAGAGATTCATTCGATTATAAGTTAATTGCGTATTGCAATCATCTAGTTTCAGTAAAGGATTCAATGAATACAAAAAAAATGAATACCGCCATCGACACACTGAACAGCCTGGTTGAAAATCTTTATTTCAATAACGATTTGTATGAAAAAATCTATTTCTGTTTAGATGCCAATGGTTGGAAAAGCTCTGTACTCGACTCAACTTTTAAAATATCCGGGGCTTCTTTATTCGCTGAAAAAATTAAGATCAAATCATTGGCCGAAAAAAGAATTCTTCCACCCGGAAAAAAATTCACTTCTGCTGTTTTATCAAAAAATCAGCACCTTTTATTTTGTGCAACGGAGGATAATTACATTGTTGTATATAATGATAAAAGTTTTAATGCTATAGATACTATCGCATTGGGAACAAAAATTACCGCACTTGATTATGACGATAACAGCAACACTATATTCTTTGGAACCGTAAAAGGTGATATTGGATTTATCAGGTACAATATTGACAGCAAAAATCAACCGGTATATGATTTTGAAAACTCTTTAGGTTCCCAAACTACCGCCATCGAGTTTTTTAAATATAAGGATTTATCCTTTTTACTTGCAACCGGAATTAACAGCAAGGCTACAGTTTTTGAACTGGATAGCAATTACCTGGTTTCTAATAATAAAATTTCAGGTAATATTCTTCCGGATAAAGAAATTGGTTCTATCAATGATGCCAAATTTGATGCTGCAACCCACATGGTGATGTTGCAAACAACTTCTAAATCAGGCATCCAAATGATGTATTCCTGGAATCCTTTTACATATGAAATACTTGAAAAATTTAAGAAATTATTAAATTTTAATCCACCCAATATTAGCGCTGAAAAAGAAAAAAACATTTGGACAGAAAGTAAATTTTATTAATCATAAGCATGAGAAAATTATACATACTTATTATTACACTTGGTTGTTTGTTTACCAACAGCAAGCTATCGGCTCAATGTTCGGTAACCATTTCAACCAATACCAATACCGCCCAAATTAATTGCACAAACACAAGCATAACCTTAACGGCAAATGCAACCGGAACAGCTCCAATTACTTATTTATGGAGCACAGGCGAAACAACCCGTTCTAAAATTGTTTCAAAAGCTGGCACAGATACAGTAACAATAACAGCCAACGGGGTTTGCAGTACTTCAACCTTTATTACTATTGCGAAAGATACCATCGCACCGATAGTGAGCGTATTAGCTTTCCCCGAATCAATTTGCCTGGGTGGCTCTGCTACCCTGATCGGTTTAGGTGCTGCAACGTATTCATGGTTGCCCGGCGTGATAACTGGCCCTGTAGTTACCGTTAGTCCGAACGCAACAACTATTTATACGCTTACAGGTAATGCCTTAAACGGTTGTACACATGACACCAGTTTTAGTTTAGTAGTAAATCCTCTTCCCACAGCAACAATAACAGGCAGTACTGCTGTGTGTCAGAATGCCACAGCTCCTTTAATAACTTTTAGTGGGTTAAACGGTATTAAACCTTATACTTTTACTTACAGGATTAACGGTGGAGCCAACCAAACAATTACAACAACCGGCACAAACGATGCTGTTGCTGTTATCGCCGCAACCGGTACAACAGGATTGGTTAATTATAATTTAATTTCAGTAAAGGATAGCACGAGTTGCACACAGCCACAAACAGGAACAGCTGTAATTAATGTGTTAAACGGACCATTGCTTACTAGCACCAAAACGGCAACTATTTGTACCAATACACCCTTTACCTACAGTGCAACAAGTGTCGCTTCCAATACATCTTTCAGCTGGCAAAGACCTGTAGTGGCGGGAATAGGTAATTCGGCAGGCAGTGGATCCTCTGCAACTATTAACGAAACACTTAACAATACCACTGAACAGCCTGTAACAATAATATATCTTTTTTCTTTGTCTACAGGTACTGGTTGCGTTACTACTGATTCGCTGGTGCTTACCGTGAACCCTACGCCGGTACTAAATTCTATAACCAATAAATCTTACTGCAATGGAGCGTTTGCCGGAGGCGGTATTACTTTTTCAAGTAGCTCGCCATCTGCAGGTTTTACATGGGTTAACAGCAACCCCAATATTGGTTTGCCTGCAAATGGAACCGGAAATATCCCCGCATTTATTGCAACCAATACCGGCGCAAGTGCTATTACTGCAGCCATAACAGTTAGTATTAAAGCAAGTGCTGATAGTTGCCCGGGTACAAGTAAAACCTTTACAATTTCGGTACTGCCTGCACCGGTTCTTACAAGTAGCAAAACAGCAAGTATTTGTGATAATGAATCATTTAATTACACGGCAACAAGTTCTGCAGCAGGCACAACTTTTAGCTGGACAAGGGCTGTAGTTACAGGGATAAATAACCCTGCTAACAGCGGGAATACAGCAACTATCAGCGAAACATTTAACAATACAACCAATCAACCTGTTGAAGTAAAATATGTTATTACTTTATTTACGGGTACTGGTTGTGTTACTATAGATACGCTAAAACTTATGGTGAATCCTACACCGGTACTAAACTCAATAACCAATAGATTTTATTGTAATGGAGAATTCGTTGTTGGCGGAATTACTTTTTTAAGCAGTTCGCCTGCTGCCGGTTTTACATGGGTTAACAGCAACCCCAATATTGGTTTGCCGGCAAATGGAACCGGAAATATCCCCGCCTTTATTGCAACCAATACTGGCGCAAGCGCTATTGCTGCCACCATAACAGTTTATATAAAAGCGAGTACTGATAGTTGTCCGGGTACAAGTAGAACCTTTACAATTTCGGTGCTGCCTGCACCCGTTCTCACAAGCAGTAAAACAACAAGTATTTGCGACAATGCAGCTTTTAACTATAGTGCTACCAGTTCTGCTGCCAATACTTCTTTCAGTTGGACAAGAGCATTCGTTACCGGGATAAATAACGCAGCTGCCAGTGGAGCAACGGGCACCATCAGCGAAACACTTGACAATACCACCGATCAACCTGTAGTAGTAAACTACATTTTTACTTTATCTACAGGAACAGGTTGTGTTACTACCGATTCGCTAAAACTTACCGTTAACCCCACTCCGGTAACAAACACTGTAACCAATAAAACCTATTGCAACGGAGAATTTGTTATTGGTGGTATTCCTTTTTTGAGCAGTTCGCCAGGTACAGTATTCGGCTGGATAAACAGTGATACTACTATTGGATTAGCTGCCAGTGGTACAGGTAATATTTCCCCTTTTAATGCAAAGAACACTACCGCAAATTCTATTACAGCTACTATAACTGTTTTCATTAAAGCAAGTGCCGACAGTTGTGCAGGCATTGGTACCAGCTTTACAATTACTGTATTACCGGCACCAGTTATTACAAGTAGAAAAGCAGCAAGTATTTGTGATAATGCTGCCTTTAGTTATATAGCAACAAGCTCTGCTGCAGGTACAAGTTTTAGTTGGATACGGCCTTTTATTCCAGAAATAAACAACGCTGCCAGCAGTGGAACAACAGCAACCATCAGCGAAACACTTCACAATACCACCGATCAACCTGTAGAAGTTAAATACATTTTCACTTTATCCACAGGAACTGGTTGTGTTACTACAGATTCGCTAAAACTCACGGTGAATCCTACTCCAATAATTAATAAAATAAATGATACAATATTTTGCAATGGTGATTTTGCCAGACTTGGCATTCCTTTTACCAGCAGTTCGCCAGGTGCAGGATTTAGCTGGTTAAACAGTGATACTACAATTGGCTTAGCAGCAATCGGAAGTGGTAGTATTCCTCCATTTATTCCGAAAAATAATACTGGCAATCCGGTAATGGCTACTATAACTGTATTTATAAAAGCAAGTATTGATAGTTGCGCCGGAGCAAGTACAACCTTTACTATTACCGTACTTCCTGCACCCGTTTTAACAAGCAGCAAAACTACAGGCATTTGTAACAATGCAGCTTTTACTTATCAAGCTTCCAGTTCCGCCGCCAATACATCTTTCAGTTGGACAAGGGCATTCGTTACCGGGATAAATAACGCAGCCAGCGGCGGAGTTACAGCAAGCATCAGCGAAACACTTAACAATACCACAGATCAACCAGTAGTAATAAAATATATTTTTACTTTATCTACCGGTACCGGTTGTATAACTACCGAATCACTCCAAGTTACAGTAAATCCCACTCCAGCAACAAACACTGTTACCAATAAATTTTATTGCAATGCAGCGTTTGTTACAGGCGGCATTCCTTTTTTTAGCAGTTCACCAGGCGCAGGATTTAGCTGGCTGATTAGTGATACTACAATTGGGTTGGCAGCAACGGGAAGTGGCAACATTCCGCCGTTTATTGCAAAGAATACCACAGGCAATCCGGTAACGGCTACTATAACTGTATTTATAAAAGCAAGTACTGATAGTTGCGCCGGAGCAAGTACAACCTTTACTATTACCGTACTTCCTGCACCCGTTTTAACAAGCAGCAAAACTACAGGCATTTGTAACAATGCAGCTTTTACTTATCAAGCTTCCAGTTCCGCC
>Ga0163154_10000207_pt1 | contig 89369 bp, 156 predicted proteins | sample OliLakLV19MP9P1_FD_148649 | JGI IMG/M metagenome (GOLD analysis project Ga0163154, IMG submission 148649) | Freshwater microbial mat bacterial communities from Lake Vanda, McMurdo Dry Valleys, Antarctica - Oligotrophic Lake LV.19.MP9.P1 | ecosystem: Environmental > Aquatic > Freshwater > Lake... | reverse complement strand
GTCCAGCTGCGCCGATTGGCGAGACCCCTCGCCTGACGTCGATCATGCCGAACCGAGCTTTCGTCGGAGCGATTCGCGTCTTGCTAGACCATGACACGCGAGGTCGGGGCCCCGCGCTCGCGCAGCAGTCGCGCAGCGAGTACCGCTTCGAGTTTGGCGTCGATCTGGTTGTGGTCGACTCGACTGGCCAGCTCGAGGCGTTCTATCGCCAGCTGGCCCGAGACGCCGACCTGTTCATCGTCACCGACGGCAAGGTCCCGATGGCCAAGCTCGCCGCAGCGCGGGCCGCCGCGATGGCTAGCTACCGCGCCGAGCAGGCGCATGAGGCCGAGTGCCCGATGCTTTCGGGGGTCTCGAAGACCTGCACCTGCATTACCGACGCCGACACATCAGAATGGTCGCAGCAGTTCGCGATCGACTCCGAGGTAGCCGCCTTTGGCGTCGTTGCCGCCAGCCCTGCGCGGCGCGCCGCTGCGTCTCCCGACACGTCGAAGGAGTCCTGAGCCATGATTGTTGTCGAAGGATTCTCCGACTCGTACAAGGTGCCCGGCTTCTACGGCCAGACCGTCTTCGGCGCCGGACGTAGCGCATTCGCGACCGGCGCCATGAAGGTGCTCGTGGTCGGGCTCAAGCATCCGAGCCTTGGCACCATCGTGCCCGACTCGGAGGTCAAAGAGGTCTTCTCTCTCGACGAGGCAGATGCCGTTGCGGGCTCCGGCGGCGAGGCCGCTCGGATGATGCGCAAGGCTATGAGAACCCGCGGCCCGCGATACTTCATCGCTTGCCCACTGGCCGCGGTGGGCGCTGCTGCGGCGACCTCGACCATCACGATCGCTGGATCGTGGGCGCTTGCCGGGACTGTCAACTTCTACGTTGGCGGAGACCTGGTAGAGGTCAACTTCACGACCACGTCAGTCACTGTGACGCTTGCCGCCGAAGCGATCGTTGCGGTCGTCAACGCCAACCTCCAGTTGCCAGTGACTGCCGCAAACACGGCTGGCGTCGTGACGCTGACCCACAAGAACCCTGGCATCCGAGGCAACGCGCTCTTCCTGCGACAGGACAGCGTCCTGCGCCCGTCTGGCATGACCGTCGCCATTGCTGGCGGCACGCCTATCCTCGCAAACGTGCAGGTGCCTTTCACCGGTGGAACTGGCGTAGAACCGCTGGCGCTCATGCTGGCCACGCTGCACCCGCTCAAGTTCGACCGCATCGCGTGGGCGCAGAACGACTCGGCTTCGCTCCTCGATATCGAGGCGCAGATCGACGACAAGGCTGGCCCGCTCGTTGGCCGGCTCGAGCACAGCGTCGTCGGTTTCACTGGCACGCTCGCGGCGACCACGTCGCTTGCGCAGACGACTTTGAACGACCAGCGTTTCGAGGCGAAGTGGTCACAACACGCCGAGACTCCGGCCGGCGAGATCGCCGCATCTTGGGCGGCCTACCGCGCCATGATGGAGGCGACGAACCCGAACAGGAACCTCGACGGCCACGTTGTCCCGGGCTGCAAGGGCGCCCCGCTCGCGGCGTCGCGGCCCAGCACTCCGGTGCAGCAAGCGGCGCTCGACAACGGCGTTTCGGTCTGCACGACCAACGAGGCCGGCGAGATCGTGACCATCCGCGCAATCACCACGCGCAGCCTCAACGGCTCGGAGCCGGACTACAAGACACTCGACGTCGGTCAGGCCACGACCGCTGACTACTGGCGCGACCGGATGAAGTTCATCTGGATCACCGAGTACCTCGTCGCCAACGAGTACGTGCAAGACAACCCCGCCGACGGGGACCCGACGCCGCCCGCCGGCATCGGCTTCCCGCGCCACTGGAACTCGCGAGTTTTCGAGGAGCTGATTCGCATGCAGGATGAGCGCATCCTCACGGCGGTGCGCCAGTTCCCTCCCGTCAGCGAGTGGAACGCCACGGCCAAGCGGATCATGACGTCCTCGGACATCTTCCCGCTCCCGACGCAGCACCAGCTCGGCTTCGTCTCGCGCCAGCTCAACACGATCTGAAGCCCGGCGCGTTAGCGCGCCAAACAGTCATCGGCCGCCCGTCGCCGCTCGCATCTGGCGAGCGCGGACGGAGGCCCAGCACGAAGGGACGACGACCACATGGCCGATCGCATGATTCACGCGTCCGTGTACCTCGGGTCGCGCAAGGTCGCCTATGCCGAGTCGGCCCAGCTGACCATCAACGGCAACGGCGAGCAGGTCATCACCGACGAGTCGATCTTCGAGAGCGACGGCAAGGTGACCTGCTCGGTCGAGTTCACCGAAGCCATCCCGGAGGCCGGCGAAGACGCTGGCGCCATCGACGCACTGCTCGGACAGACCGACGCATCCATCGGCTACTTTGCCGGCGGCAAGATCTACAAGGCCGACGGGCGCTTCATCACCGGCGTTCTCAATACGACGATGGCGAACGGCTCACTCAGAGGCCAGTTCACCTTCCGCGGTGCCCGTCCCGAAGCCACCTGATGTCGAAGTTCGCCGCCATCTGCAAGGGCACCCGCGCCCGTCGCAAGGACGTCAGGTTCACCACGCTTCATGGCAAGGAAGCGGCGTGTGACCTGCGCGTGCTCAATGGCGCGGAGCACGAGGCTTGCCTGGTAGCGGCGTCTGCCGCCGCCAAGGCAGCCGGTGTCCCAGCGGACCACGGAAGCGTCGTGTTCGACTTCGCGCTCGCTTGCGAGATCGTCGCCAAGTCAGCGATCGACCCGGACAAGCAGGACGTCGAAGAGGCGTATTTCGCCAGCGTGGCAGAGGTCAAAGACGGGCTCGACCGCGAGCGCGTGTTCCTGCTCTTCGATCGGCAGACCTCGTTGCAAGACGAGGTGTCGCCGCGGCTGAGCACGATGACGCTCGACGAAGCGGTCTCAAAGGTGTTCGAAGCCGCGCTCGTCCCGGAGGGGCATGAACTCCCTTTCGAGCTGTGGCAGCCGGTTGCGCGCAGGCAATGGGTGCGTACTTTGGTCGACCTGCTTGTGAGCTCGGACGCGCTGAAGTCGCTCTATACCTCGGGCTCATCTACCACTTCGAGCGAACCTTCCCGCACCTCAACCCCCTCGTGAGGTCGGTGCAATGGCGTCTCAAGTGAGGCCGCGGCCGGCGATATCTGCCGCTCACCGTAGCGCGCTCGACTCCGCCAAGGGCGTCACGTCTGTGCCAACAGAGGCGCACGTGAGCGCCAAGGACGCGCCGATCGTCGTTACGCTGCCGCCGTCAGCATTCGCGCAGTCCTGGGCTGGCAAGCCGAATGAGCCAGTTCGCATTGGCTTGCGCCTATGCTCAGAGTCGACGCACGACAAGGCGCGCGCGAATGCGACCGTGAGCGCCGACCGCTTCTACCCAGAGGCGTCGCGCAACTCGGAGTCGTACGTGGAGCACTGGAACGGGCAGATCGTCCGCGGCGTGATGGCGGAAGCCGTGTGCCAGCCTCACGATGTCACCCGCTCCTGGTTCAAGGCTATGGCCGCCGACCTCGTGGGCGTGGCGTTCACAGAAAAGGGCATCCTGCGTCTGTGGCAGGGCTACGCCGAACTGACCGAGCAGCTTTCCCCGCTCCTTCGGCTAGCGACGCCCGAAGATCTATCCGACCTGTCGACCCGTCTGGCTGATGCCGACGCGATCGGTCACTTGCACGACGGCGACCGTCGGCTGCTGGCACGCATTCTTGACGACCTGCGCGCGCAGGGCTGAGGCACGCCATCGCCCAGATCCGGATCACGATCGGAGCAGCGCTCGACTCATCGGTCGCGCGGAGCTTCGATCAAGTCGAGCAGCGCGCCAACAAGGCGGGCGGCAAAGCGCGCGAAGCCATGGCCCGCTCTGGCAAGGCCCAGGGCCAGGATGCCGCACGTAGCGCGACGCAATCGGCCGCGGCAGAAGAGCGTCGCGCGCAGGCTCAAGTGCGCTCGGTCACCCGCGTCAACGCGCAGATCGCCAGGCTCGAGGCGAGCGCAGCGGCTGACGCTGACAGGCGCCGGCAGAAGTCCGTCCGCGCCGACATGCGCGGCTTTGACGATCGGATGCGCGCCTCCAAGAAGGCTCACGACGCAGAAGAGCGAGACGTCATGCGCGTCGTCGCCGCGAGCGAGCGTGCCGACAAGCGCAAGGCGGCATCAAGCCAGCGCGAGTCGACGATCAATCGCAACATCTTCGCTCGCGAGTTCGGTCGCCGCACGGTGTCGAACCTGGGGCAGACAGCGCGCTTCGGTATGGGCGTCGCTGGGCAGCTGGCCCGTGGCGCTGGCGTCAACCTCGACATTGGCGCGTCCGCCGCGCGCAACGTGGAGTTGGAGAAGCGGGCGATCGACCTGTCCAACTCGGGCTACAACCCGAACGCGGCCGAAGGCGACTCCTCGCGCATCCGTGTCGATCAGGCCGACATCCAGAAGAACGTAAAAGAGTCGGCCGACGCAAACGCGTTCAGTCGCACTGAGGCCATGGAAGGCCTTCAGGCATTCGTAGGCAAGACCGGCGACCTGAAAACGGGCATGGGCGTCATGAAGGAACTTGGCGCATTGTCACGCGCGACTGGTACCGACCTCGGCGACATGGTCGAAGCAGCTGGCGACGTTTCCAGCGTGCTCGGCGACATGAAGGGCGAGGACAAGATCAAGCGAATCGGCCAGGTCATGCGATCCATCGCTGGGCAGGGCAAGCTCGGCGCGGTCGAACTCAAGGATCTCGCTACGCAGATGGCGAAGGTTAGCGTTGCCGCTACGGCCTTCGACGGCAAGACCGAAGACAACATCGTGCTCATGGGCGCGTTTGCTCAATTGGCCCGCCAAAAGGGCGGCGCGACCACGGCGAACATCGCCGCATCAAGCGTATCCGGGATGGTCAACACGTTCCGGACCCCCGCTCGGATGGAAGCTTTCAAGAAAGAAGGCATCGACGTCATAAACCAAGATACGGGGATGATCCGCAACCCGGAAGAACTCCTCAAGGATGCGCTTGCGAAGACCGGCGGAGATCCAGAGCGTTTCAAGAAGCTCTACTACAACTCTTCTGGAGCGCGCGCTGTCGAGGGCTCTGCGAACACGTTTCGGCGCGCTCGCAATGCTTCGAGATCTGCCGGTGGCAGTGAGGCCGAGGCGACATCGGCGGGCCTCAAGGCAGTGACCGAAGAGCTGGACAAGTTCAAGAAAGTCGCCATGGGCGAGGGCGAGATCCGCGAGTCGCTCGGTAAGGCGCTGGAGTCTCAGTCCGCCAAGGCGCAGCAGTTCAACAACCGCATGGACGACGTCACCGCCGGCTTGCAGGCGAAGCTTGCGCCGGCTCTTGAGCGCGCCGCTCCTGGCCTCATCAAGCTGGCCGAGGCGCTCAGCCACGCTATCGCGTGGGCCGTCGACAACCCCGGCAAAGCGATCACGCTGGCCATCGTCGGCAGCATCGCAAAGGCGGGCCTTGAGACGGCGATCTCTAGCGGCATGGCCTCGCTGCTGAAGAAGATGATTGGCGGCGGCGCCGGGGCTGGCGTGGCCCCAGGCGTGGTTCCCGGCGGCGCTGGCGCAGTCGGCAAGGTCCTCCCCGTGGCAGGCGCCGCCCTCGTCGGCTTCGCCGCTGGCGCCGCGCTCGACAGCATGGACGAGGAGGCTGATCGCAAGGCGTACATCGCGACACAGGGCTCCCTCAACGAGGGCAGCAATGCCGCCAGCCGACTTCGCATGAGCATGGGCGGTTCGGCAGCAGAGCAGGAAGGCGCGCTCGCAGAGGGCATGGTCACAGTCCAGCGTCTCGGCTCCGAGATCATCGATTCAAAAAGCCAGGAGCAGTCGGTCTTCGACTATCTCGGTGGTGGGTATGCCAGCGCTGCCGGCAATTGGGCGTCTGGCGGCAGAATTGGCCAGAGCCTTCAGGAGCAAAGCGCTCAAGAGGAAAAGGTTGCTCGGCAGCCTGAACTCGAAGCGCAGATGGTAGCCGTGCAGGCCGCCATTGACAACCTCACCGCCAAGATGGGCGGCAACATCAACGTGACCGTCACCAACCAGCCAACGCCCGGCGTAGATCCCGCTGGCCGTGGCGCCCCGCCACCAGGCATCGCCAGACCTTGAGCCCCTTCGACGAGCTTCAGCCGGCTTCATTCGCCGGGCTGGGGTTCGCCGTCACGAGGTGGAGCGTCAAGGGCGGCTATCGGCACCACCTGCACGAGTACCCCGGCTCGCCTGGTGGGCAGGACGAGGGCATCGGACGCCGCTCCTACACCGTGGAGTACGACGCCGTCTTTTCGGCCAACGACCCAGTCCATGGGCCGCTCGCCTTCACCGACACGCTCAACCAGATCCGAATCCTGTTCGAAAAGGGCGAGATCGGACCGCTCGTCGTGCCGCACCTCGGCACCATCGATGCGCGTTGCATCGATTGGGACGAGCAGGCGGACCCGACTCGGATGCGGGACGGCATCCGGATGAAGATGTCGTTCTTGGAGATCTCCGAGGAGGAGCTTTCCATCGACGACGTGATTCAGACGACATCCTCGTCGCTGTTCAACAAGATCGAGCTTGTCATGGCTGCCATCGCGCCGCTCGAGTTGGAGGAGCCCGACCTCTTCGAATCGATCGAAGGCGCCATGAACGAGGTGCAGGGCGTGCTCGATCAGGTGGAGCTTGCGGGCGACCAGCTCGGCGCGAAGATCGCTGGCGTCACCAGCAAGATTCAACAGATCGAAGCATCGGCGTCAGAACTTGGCGACCCGGACAACTTCGCCGTAGGCCGCGCGCTTCGCGACCTCGGCGCAACGTTGATCTCATCAGGCGAGAAGGTCGCCGCGGTCATCGCGCCGACTACGTCGTACGTCACGACGTCCGAGATGTCGGTCACCGAGGTGTCCATCGTCGTGTTCGGCGACACGTCGCACGCCGTTGACATTCTCCAGTCGAATCGCAGCGTCATCGACGACGCGTTCGCAATCCCCGAGGGCACGACGCTCAGGGTCTGATGGCGCGATTCGACGAAGAAGCCAACCGAATCGAGTTGGTCTCGGACGGTATCCCGATCCTGTACTCGGAGAGCTACGAGGTCATTCTCGGCATCCTCCAACAGCCTGCGGCGTTCTGCCTGACGCTCGGCGCAGCGGTGCCCGTCCGCGAGCTCGCGGAGCTTTGGGTACCAGGCACGCCGTTCGAGCTTCGCATCGGCGGCGCTGCCCAGTTCTCGGGCCGCAGCGACGGCTACACGCTCGGCAAGGGAGAGGGAGGCAATCGCTGCTCGGTCCGCGGCCGCGATACGCTAGCGACGCTCAACGACGCCTTCGCGCGCACCGAGCAGGGATTCTCGGACGCGTCGTTTCTCGACCTCGTCAACGCTGCCATGACAGAGGCATACGGCCTTTCCGGCGCGCCGACGGTCATCTTCTCCAACGAGGCGAACCGCAAGGCCATTACGAAGGCGCCCGTGGAGCAGGACTCAGGGCCCGTAGCGCTCGCGCGCGTGATTGCCAGGGGGCTAGGATTCGAATTGAAGCTCGCGTCCAAGGCTGCGCAGTCGAAGAAACTACAGCTGAAGATGGGTCAGCGTTGGCTGTCGGACTTTCTCAAGCCAGAGATGGATCGCGCTGGCCTGTTCCTGTGGGCCGCTGGCGATGGGACCGTGATGCTGACCACGCCGAACACGGCGCAGCAGCCGACCTTTCGGCTGTTTCGGCGCAACGGCAAGACGAACATCATCGACGGCGAGTACAAGAACGAGCCGACCGCGCGATTCTCTCGCTGCGAAGTTCACTCGCGAGCCGGCGGCGCCGCCGATGCGCGCACCAAGATCTTCGCATCCTACGAGGACCAGGAGATGGTTGGCTGGGGCTTCGACCGCCCGCTGTGCATCTCCGACCCAAAGAGCAAGACCATCGAGCAGGCCGAGTTCCTGGCTCGTCGCAAGATCATCGAGGCGCGCCGCGGCGCATGGTCGCTCTCGTACACGATCGCAGGGCACGCGTTGCCCAACCTGTACAACGGCGAGATGTCGATCCCAGCGCCCGACGTGGTGTTCGAGGTCGATGACGACGAGTTCGGCATTAGCGGCAAGTTCTGGGCTGAGGCGGTCGCGCATCGTCGCAATCCGCATCGCACGACGACCATCCAGCTGATGCGAGTCGAAGACGTCGTCTTCGGTGGAGATCCCGAATGAGCTTCGACCTCGATCTTTCGATCGCCGCCTTCTCCGAGTTCGTGGACGGCGTTCTCCAGGTCGCAGTGGACCGCTACGGCGAGTCGCAACAGAGCGGCGCAAGCCTGCCGTCCGTGCAGCCGCTTGGCATTCTGTCGCGTCCGCTGGACCCGACAACCGACCCGGTGACGAAGACGCCCGTGGCGGGGGCAAGCTGCCTATTCGCTTTCGACGGCGACAGCGGTGACGGCTTCTCGATGCCGACGACGGACGCGCGACTGGTGAAGTTGGTCCCCGAGATCGCCAAGGGCGCGACCGTTCTCTACTCCGCCGGCCCATGGCTGCTACTCGACGAGGAAGCCAAGAACGTGATGCTCCGCCAGCCTATCGGCACGGACAAGAGCCAGGTCATCGCCATGTCCGGAGTCGACGGCGAAGAGCAGATCCAGGTCCGCCACCTCAAGGGCGGCGGCATCGCGTGCCTGCCTGACGGCTCGGTGCTGATCAACGCGGAGACCGCGTCAAACTTCGTCCAGATCAAGAACGACGGGGTCACCATCTCGGGGCTGCTGAGCCTCGCCGGCGGCGCGGTGTTGGGTGACGTCGTAGGCGCGCAGCCGTTGCCGCTGGGAATCCCCTACGCGGCCGCTATGGGTGCCATGGCAGCGGCGTTTACGGCCCTCTCTACGCTTCCGCCGGTCATCGCCATCCCAGCAACCGTAACAGCATGCACGACGGCTGCTGCGGCCTGCGGGGCAGCGGCAGCCGGCATCACAACGAAGGTTGCGGCATCCTGATGGGGTGCGGGTTCACCGTCCCGACGCTGTCGATCGCGATCCCAGGCATCCCAGGCTTCTCTCTGCCTTCGATCCCGTCGATCCCGTCGTTGCCGAGCGTGCCCGGATTCCCTGTGCCGTCGGTCGAGATCTCGCTGTCGATCCCGGGCATCCCAGGCTTCTCTCTGCCGTCGATCCCGACGCTACCTGCTCTGCCTTCGGTGCCAGGTTTCCCTGTTCCAAGCGTAGAGATCTCGCTGGCGATACCTGGACTGCCAGGATTCTCATTGCCCTCGATCCCGACGCTGCCGTCGCTGACATGTCCGTTCTGACCTCAGCAAAGGCCACCTAGATGCCCGCCCACGTTCGCGGCCGAGCCGTCCGCTACCTCCGCGGCTCGGCGTTCCTCACGGCCGAACTCGAGACCATCGACTCGAACCTTGAGAAGACCATCAACGGCGACACGGGCGGCAACACCGGCACCGGTGGCGGGTGGAACCCTACGGCCCGCCTCGTTGTCGGCGGCGCTGGCATGCGCATCGCGCGCAATGCCGACCTGCAAAACGTGCAGTCGTTGACCCTCACCAACGGCGCAACTGTCACCTGGCAAGCGCCAGGCAAGGCCATCTCCAGGCTCATCCCCGACCACTACGGCGTATCGCGTCCGTTCCCCAACCCCGCCGACACGTCGGGATGGGTTCTTACCGCCGACGAACCTGGGGTGCGGCCGGTTTGGGTCAGCATGAAGGTTGGGTCTCCGCTCGTGTTCGAGTTCCCCGTCCCGCGCGGCCTCGTAATCTCGACACTCACTGTCACCCTCGGAGTGATCGTCGGCGTCACTCACCTGAACCCGCCCGACCAATGCTCGCTCGTGGAGTTGATCCGGATGCCGCGAAACTTGCTTGTGCCAGCGCCAGAAGTGCTTGCCTCGACCCGTGACGTATTCACGACGGATGCCGCTTACATAGCCTCGCACGACGTCGTGGTGACCCCCGTCGCGCCAGTGGTCACGGATGCTGCTAACTACCGCTACGCGATGCGTATCCACGCCGAGGACGGCATCACAGCAGGCGGCGCCGACGACATCACCGCCCACATCGGCCAAATGATGAAGTGCTGCATCGTCGCCGGCTTCGTCACCATTCTCGACCCGCACCTGACCTGATGCACCACCCCAGGATCCGCCACCCAGGCCCGGACGACTTCTGGCGCAACTCAACTCCTGTCGAGCCATGGGAAGCCGAAGCGTTCGACGGCAACGCGGCCGCCGGCGTCAACGGCGACGACGGCGAGACCTTCTCCGCTGAGACGCAGATCGCAATCGGAGGCGCTGGCATCGTGGTCACGGCGCCATTCCGCGCGAGCGACGTGCGACGCATGACGCTGACTCCCGCCACGCCTCTCAGCATGGTCGTCAGGACACTGTCCAGGTTTGGTCACGTGGAGCGCGGCACACCAGAAGATCCAGACGACTGGCTGCTCCAAACTACGTCGAACTGGCGGCCGCATTGGCGGCAGTTGACGACGACGCAGATCAAGTTGTGGATCCCGATGTCTCTACCTCTTGGGTCTACGCTAACGGAGCTGCGCATGACCCTTAGCGGGGCTGCGGCGCACGCGGCGCTGCCGGCGTCGATGCCAAAGATCTCCATCGCCATCAACAACACCACGGACAGCATCACGCCGGCTATTGCGTCGACGACGACTGACTCGTCGGCGAGCACTGCGATCTATCAGGACTGGCACCACGTCACCCGGGCTGGCTCGCACGCTGTCACCGCAAACAGGCGATTCTGGGCACACATTGAAGGCGAAAGCGGAGTCAACTCGCTCAACTCGCTCCGCGTCGTGTCGGTGCGCGCGACGGTCGACATGAGCACGCACGACGAGTGGCTCCTGTGAGCATTACGGACCTCCTGGCCGGCGAAGGGCTCGCTGGCGCCGACGACCTCGTGCCGCCCGTAGAGGTGGCACTGCGACGCGCTGCGGGCATATTCTTCGACGGCTCGACGCGAGACTTCCCGCTCGACGATGACGGTCGCCATGTCGCGATCCATCCAGTCGACTCCGCCATGCAGATAGCGCTGATGGTCGGGCTCGGCACCGTTGGATCTGCGCCAGACGTCGGCAACGATCTGGTGGGCAACGAGTACCTCGAACCGCAACGACTCGGCGCGCGAGTGAGCGACTCTGTCCGACGTGCCACGGCCAGTCTCGTGGCCCGAGGCGATGTCACCATCGAAGCCATCGATCACGACACGTCACTTGGCGGCGGCCTCTTCGTGTCGGTCTCCTACTTCAACAACAGACTACCGGGTTCGCGCGACCAGCGTCGCCGCTCGGTCACCAACAGGTAGATCATGCCCGTCGACAAATTCGCCGGCAAGTTCGTCGCAAAGAGCCGGGACACGATCCGCAACGAGTGGCTGGTCGACTACAAGTTCCGCCTTCCCGAGGCAGACGTGTCGCAAGGCACGCAGCCGTGGATTGACGCGAGCGCGGCCGCCGACATGGCGATGCCGGTCTACTACGACGTCAAGCTCATCGGCTCAGTCGTCGACATTGACAACTCGGTGGGCGAGCAACTGGACGCCATCGGAGAAGCCGACGGCCTGCCGCGCTTGCCAGAGTCGACGGCACAGGGCTACGTCAGCGCGACGGCTTCGGTGGGCGGCGGCACGGTGCTCCAAGGCGCAGAGATCCAGTATCTGGCGACCCGCGCCAAATACCAGGCGCTCGTGACCAAGAGCCTGACCAGCACGGACCTTGTCTTTGCGATCGCATCGATTTCCACCGGCGCTGGAGTCAATCTGCCCATTGGCGCCGTGCTTCAATTCACCAACCCGCCAGTTGGGCTCGGCTCGACCGTTACCGTCGTCGGCGACGGCATCCAAGGCGGCGGCCCCAAGGAGGACGATGGTACCTATCTCGCTCGAATCAAGAGCGCGCGAGCCAATCCTGCTGCGGCGGCGAACTGGGCCCACTACGCGAAGGCTGTCGAAAGCGTCATCACGGTCAACGTCGAGAAGGCGTTCGTCTATCCAGCTGTCGCTGGTCCAGGCACCGTGGGTGTCGCTTTCACAGTCAAGCCGTCCACGCTTGGCGGCGCGCGCGACCCAAACGGCGCGCAGATTTCTGTTATCGAGGCGAAGGTCATGGACGACGACGGGATGCCCATCGACGACGGCGCGCTCTTCGGGTCCATCGCGTACCACGACGTCTCAGTGACGCTGCGCATCCAATGGGCAGGGTCGGCGCCTGGTTGGGTCGACTCCGCGCCATGGCCGCCAAGCGCCGCGGCCGTGGTAACCGTTAGCAACGCCGTAGCCATCACAGCTACGACGTTTCGAGTGACCCGAGTCGGCGCCGTCATCGCGCCAACAGTGGGCAAGACGATCGCGCTGTGGAACAAGACGACGATGTCGATGGTGGCCAAGCGCATCGTCGGAGTCGTCGCCTTTGGTGTATTTTCCTGGGACCTCACGCTTGACGCATCGTCGCCCACATCGGACGCCGTCTACGTGCCGGCCAACGGGCAGCGCGTGTCGCCGTGGGCCGACTCCGCAAACGAGATCTCGCCACTGGTGCTGGCCTACATGGCCAAGCAGGGCCCGGGCGAGCAGCGCATCTCGCTGAACGACCCCAACGGTCGCGAGCAACGCCACCCGATCTCGCCAATGTCGTGGCCTAGCGTCATCACCAACCGCATGCTCGACGAGATATTCGCGCTGGAAACCATCGTTTCAGACGTCGAGGTCTTGTTGCCGATCCTGCCATTCCCGACCACCATCGGGGCCACAGGAACGCTCTCCTACCTGCACAGGCTTTCCGACCTGTCGATGTTCTCGGGGGCATAATGGCCGCAGCAGCGCGTTTTACATTCGACCCGGTCATTGTGGAAAGCGTAGTTACGTCCGCGGCTGCGCGCCCGTCCGTGGAGGACGTTGGCGGCGCTAGATTCGCAGACGACGTCGACTATCCGCCTCCCAAGGATGGGACCAAGTACCCCTATGGCGACCTGCTGAATCAGCTGCAAACCCAGGTCGCAGCCATGGGCAGGATGATCCCGTCCGCTCGCATGACCATCTCCTTCTCTGCCGGTACGCCGTCCATCGCCAAGCTAACCGCCATGAGCGAGCTACTTGTCCCTGGTGACTTTGCGCTGACGGACAACGGCGCTGGCGACACGACGATCACATGGGCTGCGGGCAAACTGCCGCCAGTCGAGTGCGATCCGATGATCTCGATCCACAAGGGCGCGCTTAGCGGAGTGCTCGCGGCCGAGCTGTCAACGCCGACAGTGACAAGCGTGCGCATCAGGACTTTGGACGACGGTGTGGCGGCTGACATGCGCTTCACGATCGCCATCCACTGATGTCGCTCTCCGCATTCACCCCTTTGGGCATGTGGGGATGCTCGGGCGCCACATCGTACGCGGAGCGGATTTACAAGTCGGCGGTCACCAGCCTCAAGAAGGCCTACGACACCTCACCTGGCACCCGAGCAGACGCGTGGTGCTTTGCCAACGCGATGATGCTGGCAAGAACCAAGTACGCCGCCGAGCACGCCGCAGGGCAGGCGCTCCCTGCCACCATCGACGTCTTGTTGCCGCCTATCGAGCGTGCGTACGGCATCGCTCCAGGGCCAGCTGACAACGTGATCGATCGACGCGTCGCCTACGCAGTGCGAAGGCAGGTGCCGAAGGCGCCGTCTCGGTTCATGGTAGAGACGAATCTTCGCATGCTTCTAGGCGCCGACTTTCTCGCGACGATCCCTACAGCTGTCGCCAACGTCGTGCTGTTCCCGACGATGATTGCAGACCCGCCAATGCTGATGAGACTGCCGAGCATTGCCAGGAAGGTGCTCAAGCTACTGGAGCCAGTGTTTCCTGACACGTCTGGGCCAGTTCGCTACCAGTCGTTGCTCGACACTGGCGACGAAGCGTCAGGGCTACTAGCGGTCGGCGAATCTTTCGTGCTTGAGCCAGAGACGCTCGGCATCGCAGAGATTGTTACCGTCACTGGCATTGGTACGGACGCGGACGGCGTCCCTACGTTCACGGCTGTTTATTTCGAGACAGCTCACTCCGAGGGAGCCATTGGCGCCGTGCAGCCGTACGCGGCTCAGGCTTCTTCGAAGCGGCACACGCTCGTCGTGCTCAGCCAAGCGGCCGCAGCCAACGCGTCAGCCGTGCGCAAGGTAAACGAGTTCATGGCTCGATGCATGCGCGCAACGGCAACGTGGAGCATCGTTGGCGGCGTCGCCGGCGCTACTGGGGTCTTCACCATCGAGTCGTCGCCGCTCGGAGCGCAGACGATCGGGACGGTTAGCTACTAGCCATGGCCCACAACAACAGAGTGCGGGCGCCTGGCGCCTGGACGGGCACCTTGCTCTGGAACGAGTTGGGCGCGCTCGACAACCTGCAAAGCCAGGCTCTTTCGAAGCGCGGTGGAGCTTGGGCGCCGTCTTCGTCGATCGAGATCGGTGGCGCGCAAGGCCTCGAGATCACAGGGCCGAGCCACTTCGACCAAGTCATGGGCGTGCAGCTAGCAAGCGCTCAGCGCGTGAACTACGGCAGTTATTCTGTGGAGCGCGAGCACTCCGTCATCGCCAGCGCCGGGTATGGCTTCGCAGTCCGAGATATCGATCTCGGGTTGCTCAATCCGGTATTCACTGGCCGAGAGCAGCCCGCCCTCGTGCAGACGATCGCTGATGTGGCCCCGACGTCGACGCCTCGCAGATGGGTGCCACTGCCGTTGCCTGTCGGGTGTGTAATCACCAAGCTCGCGATCACTCTGTCGGCGAGTCGCGCGCATGCTTTCGACGACGCGCTCCCGCAGACGATGCCGCAGCTGACGCTGCGTCGAGGCAGTGGCGACAACGGAACTGCTACTGCCGGCACGGCCTCTGTCGACCCCAGTGCCACGATGCTCGCGTATCGAGCCATGCACGACGTCGTGGTGACGACGTTCACGTCGCCGACGTTCGACGGGACCCAGCTTTGGTGGGCCGTCATCGAAGGTGAATACGGCATCGGTGCTATGCCGGACCTGTACATCTCATCCGTCCGAACGACCGTCACGCAGACGGCGCACGACGAGTTCCAGACTTAGGGGTTCGAATGGCAGATCCTGTTGTTTCGCTGACAGTTTCCGTAGGCGGCGGCGCGCCGCTGCAAGGCGGTGTCGCGTGCGCCGTTGGTTCCGTGATCCAGCTGTCCGCCACGAACAAGGCAGGATGGGGCAACGCGGCGGGACTCGAGCCCACGCGATGGGAGCTTCGAGTCGCCCACGACTACGCAACGCCATCCGGCTGGACCAGTAACGGCGACGGTTCGTTCTACGTCCTCGGGAACGACGACCCGCCCACCTTCACGGTATCCCCATGGGGCAAGTACGCGCCGCGCGTCGTGGTCGCCGGCAAGTTCGTTGACGAGAGCACGATGCTATCGGCGCTTTCTCCAACTGGAGTGAGTTCAATCGGCATCCGCGAGGGCGCGCAGTTCGGTGGCGCCAACAGGCGATGGCTTCGCTCGTTTGACAGCAGCGTCCGCGTTCTTGCTGACGCAGCGGCCGGCGTTATCCCCGCCAACATCACGAATAACGTCAGCATCACGGGCCCGGGTGACCTGACCTTCCTGTCGGTCTCCGACCTCTACATGGAGAGCGCGGGGCGCACGACGCTATTTGCAGACTCGGACTTGAGGTTAGGCGTCACCACGGCGGGCTCGGTCAACATCGGAACGAGCGACGGCGACGGCGAAATCGCCGCGGCAATCAATATCGGTGGTGGGACCGGTCCAACTGCCAATATCGGTTTGCGTGCGACTAATGTCAACATCGGCGTTCCGAGTGCGATTCTGACAGCAGGCACGGAGGTCACGCTTGGCACGCTCGCCCAATGCGTCGCCATCGTCGAGCTGACCGCGGCGTCGTCCACGGCGACCCTGAACAGGTACCACCGCGTCGGCTCAGCCGTGACGACGATCACTCTGCCCGCGGCTGTATTTGGCGCCGAGGCGCAATTCTTCCGGCCTACAGCGAGCGGCACGGCTGCCATTGCAGCGGCTGGCGGCGACTCGCTGGCCCTGGCGGTTAGCCTGACGAACGGGCTGCAATCCTGCCTGCTTCGCTGCACGACCGCGGGGGTGTGGGACGTGTGGCTTCCGGGCGCGGGCGGAGGCGGGTCGAGTATCACCACCGGCACCACGACCGTCGACACTGCCGGGAATACCGTCGCAATCACCACACCCGGCGCGATCAACGCGGCGGCCGACAACTCAATTGGTTTCATCGCCCAAACGACGTTGAATTGCGAGGGCCTTGCCGGCGCAATTATCACGAGCAACACCGGTCTGACGCGCCTTCGCGCGGATGGTAATGACAAGGAAGTAGCGCTAGGCGCGGACGGAATTGACATTATTGCGAACGGCGCGCGAGCTAGGATCGACGCCAGCGGTGTCAATGGCAGGCTCCGCTGTTACGACGTAGATGACAACCTCGCATTCACTTCGCTATGGGATAACGCCGCTTGCAGCGATGTCTACGTGGGGACGTACGCATGCACCGCGACGAGCACGGTGGTCACGGCAAACACGAAGCTGACTCTTGGTTCTACGACCGAGATCGAGCTGAACGGCGGCCTCGTCGATATCAATGGCACCGGGGCCATGACGATCGATTGCAATTTCGGCATCGACATACGCGCCGGCAACACCTCCGGCGCGCAGATCGGGTTAGCTCATCTCCGCCTGGTCGCGGATGCCAACGGCACAAATTGCGTCCTTCTCTACGACGCGAATGCAGGGTTGGCGTTCTTATCTGACCCTGGGGGAGGCTGCAAGCTCAACGTCCCGCCCGCCGCATCGCTGGCACTGCAACATAATAGTGCAGACCGCGTCAGGGTCACGGCCACGTTGGTCGAGCTGCTGAGCGATACCGTAAACATCGGGTCGCCAATCGCCCAAATCATGCGTCACCCTCCGACGGTTACGCCACCCGATGCAACCATTCTCGCGGTGTTTATCCTTACGGTGCCTGCCAATTCGTCAGGTCGCTTCGTTGGCTCGATGGCAGCCAGCAACGGGTTTGCGAATGACAAGCAATTCGAGGTTGCATTTGATTGGACGGCCGATGCGACCACGGTCAATAGCCGCAACTTGACAAGGGTGGAAAGCCCTCCGAAAGGTACGATTGCCGTGATTGACACGGATATTACCCGCTCGGACGCGGGGCTAGTGATAACGATTTCGGTGGGCAATGGTGGCGGAATCAAGTGCGGTCTCCGCGGAATTGCAAGGGTGAGCCTGTGAATTACTATTACATCGAACGCGAGCGGGCGGATGCGGTAGCACCTGACGGCACGGGGCTACTGCCGCCGGGCGTGAGCGCGTACGAATACGCCTTTCGGCCGCGCATCGTGGACGGCCTTCCGGCCGCGGAGCTTTGGTTGCCGCATGCTGCGGCTGTACTTAGGGCAGGCGAGGAAGGGCTGGCGTTCTCGCCCGAAGATGCCACCGATTGGGCGACGATGTTCGGTTGCGGGACCACGCTTTTTGCCCTGCTCCCGCCCGAGGAAGCGCCTCCGCCGAAGGGCGCGCGCGCGCGCGTCGAAGAGCACGCCGCATCGAATAGCCGGGAATGGCGCGAGCGCTTCGGCCTCGCGACCGAGGCTGACCGAGCCGAGGCTGCTACCGCCGATGCAGCGGTCGCCGTCGCCGCTGAGCCCGAGGCGCGCGTCTGATGGCGCCCACTGGCAACGGCACTTTGCACAAGCTCTCCGACTTCGTGGACCGCCGCGACGTAGGGCCTGACGCCAAGCTCGGGCGCATCGCGCACGACGTGGACGCCCTCTCCGCGCTGGCCCTGGCGCATGCCTCGGCCACGTCGGCCACGGCTGACGCTGTCGCGGCCGTAGCGGTCGCCGTCGCCGACCACACCGAGCGGCTGGAGCGAATCGAAGCCGGCGTGATCGAGGCGCTGGCGCTGGCCACGCGCGCGGAGTCGGGCGCCCGGGAGGCGATGGCCTCAGACCTCGACCTGTCGGAGACGGTGGAGCGGGAGCGGGTCGCGCGCGAGCTCGAGGCCGCGCTGGTCCGAGAGATGCTCGCCCCCATCGTGGCCGAGGTCGGGCGCCGCGCGGGCAACGCCGGCGCCACAAAGACAGCCGGCGCGCTCAGCCTCGCCGCGGTCGTGGCTGGCCTCGCCGCCAAGCCTTCCGAGACGCTGTCCCTGCTGCGGGAGATCGGCCCGACAGGCGCCGGCATCGCCGTTGTCCTGCTGCTCGGTGTCTTGGCCTTCGGCCGATTCCGGAGGTCCTGATGGGCGCGCTCCACGAGGCCGGGCACGCCGTCGTCGCTCACGCGCTGGGGGCGCGCGTCGAGCGCGTGTCGTCGCAAGAGTGCGAGGTCCGACATTGGCGCGGCTGCGACAGCCTACCCGTCAGCCACCTCGCTGGGCCTATGGCAGACGGCCATCACGAGGACGCCGCGGCGCACGCGCACACGGTGACCGAGCGCTTCCAGGCAGACCCGGCGCAGATGGTCCACTGGACCGAGCGCGCCAGCCGGCTCGTGGCCGCCCTCGGCCCGGAGATCTGCGCGGTCGCAGAGGCTATCGAGCGATGCGGGAGCCTCGACCGGGCGGGCTTCCTACTGGCACTGCGCACACCGAGGAGCATCTGATGTACGACGCAATTCTTGCCTGGCTCGAAGCTCACCCCGAACTCGCGGGCGTGTTCGCGGTCGCCGTGGTGTGGCCGGCGCTCTCGGGGCTTGCGAGCTTCGCCGACGGCTGGCTGGCCAAGCGCTACCCCGTGGCCCTTGCGGTCGGCCGGGCGCTCGGCTTCGACCTGAAGCGCCTCCTGGCGATCTTGTTCTCACGGGCACTCGAGTCGCGCAAGCTCCCCGTCCCGCCCGAGGTGGTCGAGCTGCGCTTCCAGCGAGTCGACAAGGCAATCGCGCGCGAGTCGTCCAAGCACTATCCGCCTCCTCCGCCGGCCGCGGGACGAAAGGCCAAGCCTTGAGCGACAAGCAAGTCAGGTGCGAAGGCTGCCGCGAGGCAGTGCGACCGCATGCCGGCCAGTCTATCGGCTCGCTGCTGCGCGACCTCGCAAAGCATGGTTGGAAGGTCGAACGTGGCGAGCGGCCGGTGGTCAGGTGCCCGGCCTGTGCGGCACTTGGTGCTAGGAGAGCGGCATGATGTTCCGAATCGTACTGGCGGTGCTGGCTCTATCAGGCTGCGGCTCCACGGCTCCCGCGAAGGAGGCCGTGTACGTGACGCACGGCGTGGGCATCGCCGGCGCCGAGGTGCTGCGTGACGTGTGCGTCGAGCCGATGGATAAGGCGACGACGCAGGCGGCTATCGACGCCGTCAACGCGCGCGGCTGCCGCAACGCCGTGCGCGTCTACAACGGCTTGCGACGCTCGCGCCAGACCATCATGGCGATCATCGAAGCCACCGACGCGGCGCAGTGCGTGGGCGTCTCCAAGGCTTCGCGCGACTGCGATCTGGTAGGGGCCTACGTCGAGCTGAGCAAGGCCGCCGCCGAGTGGGCCACCGCGCTGCAAGAGATCCAGGGTGCCAAATGAGCAAGTCGGTCGAATGGGATCAGATCCTCCTCCAGGCTGGCAGCATCGCAGCGACGCTCGTCCCGGGCGTGCCGGGGCTCGTCATCGGCATCGCCACGGGCATCGCGCGCGCGCTGGTCGCTGGGGGCTGTAGCGTCTCGTCGTGCCCGGCTGACGTCAAACTGAAGCCTGCCGACCTGCCCGACATCGCGCGCGAGTTTCGCGACGCGGAGCAGAACGCCAAGGACCGCGTCCGAGCCAGCAAGCGGTGAGGTTCATCGACGAGCACACCGTCGCGCTGCTTGTCGTCGGCCTGCTCGTCGTCTGCTGGATGTGGCGCGCCGAGCGGCAGTCGAGACGACGGCAGTGACGTACACCCGCGCAGAGCTACTCGACGCCGCTCAGCAGTCGCCGTCCACGCTGTGGGTCCTGACGCTGCTCCTGCTGCGCATCGATCGTGGTCGCCAGAGCGCGACGGCCAACGCCAAGTCCGACTCCGACGAGGTTCTGAAGCGATGATCCTGCGCGCCATTCTCACCGACCTTCGGGACATGTTTCCCGAGACCGCCTCCGCCGTCGCAAACGTCATCGACAGCGCGGCTGTCCGCGTGCAGCAACGGGCCAGCGACGTGATCGAAGTCGTAGAGGAGATCATGGACCAGCCTCGCGACGTCGAGGATGTGGTCGACGCGTCGAGCATCAACTGATGGTCGCGTCTGGCTACGCATTCGGCATGATCCCCGGGCTGTCCGGGCTCGTACCAAGCGACGATGACGACGACGCGCCGCCGGCGCTATCGAACGAGAACCCGTGCGCCGGCTGCGGCGTGTTCGTGGCCATTCCAAAGACAGAGCACTTCGTCACGCGATGCGGCCCGCAGTGTTTGCCGGCGCCGCCGCATGGCGTGCTCAAGACGACGCACGGGTCGTTCAAGGACCGTCATCTATGACACTCGGACCCATCGACGTCTTCCGCACCCCGGTCGCGCACGCCATCGTTCACACCTCCGGGTGGGTCCGCGTGGGCGATGTCGAGGTCACGGCGATCCCTCTGATCGACGGGCGAGGATTCGTCGGGCAGCCGTGGATCACGTTCGCGCGGCTGTCGAGCGACCAACTCGAAGTCGTGGCGCTGCGCGAAGGCGCGCGACTGCCGACCATGACGACACTCAAGGCGTGCTGGGCTGTCGGTCTGCGCCTGCAACCGGTGCAGCTCGTGCACACCCTGGCGGACACGAAGCTGATGATGGGCAAGGGATTCTGCGACGTGCATGACCGCCGCGTGTGGAGCCAACTCGGCGCCGCTGGTTGGGAGGGCGGCAAGGTCGTCGCGAACATCGGCAAGCAGTGGACACAACCTGGTGTTCGCTGCAAGGAATGGACGAAGCCGCGCACTCCGGGCAAGGGCCGCAACGGTGGCTGGTTTAACGATAAAGGCGTACCTGTGCAGCCTGGTGGACCCGGGTCGGAGCGTCACGACAGCCGCCAATACGTCGACTACAGCCAGACCGGCGTACTCGAGCGCGACCCGGTGACCACGTGACAGGCGTATACCGCGCTCCGATGCGCACGCCTTGCTCGATGAACGCGGCCTTCAACGCGTTTCGTCGCGCCGACCCGAGACTGTCGCCCGAGGCCCTGCTGGTAGCCGTCAGCCAGGTCGACATCGAGACGACTTCGGGTCAGTCAGTGCGCAACTTCTCGATCGCCGGGGCCAAGACGCGCCCGAGTGGCGACTACGATTGGACCTTCTACGGCACGCGCGAGATGGAGAGCTGGAAGCGCGTCAACTACCCGGCGCCCCCGCTCGACAGGCAGCCGCTCATCACCGCGGCGAACGCCACGCGAGCCGAGTTGCAGACTTGCTTTCGCGCCTTCGCGTCGCTTGACGATGCTGCTGCGGAGCACCTGGATCTGATCCGTCGCCGCTTTGCCGACGCCTATCCTCACCTCGTCGCCGGCCGCTCGTACGAGTACGGCCTGGCGCTAGGCGACAGCGTGGGTCACCTGTACTACTCGGCAGACCCGAGCGCCTACGCCCGCGGCCTGTCGCTGCGCTTCGAGGCGTTCCGCAAGGCGATGCCGCGATGGTCGGCGGGCGCATGAGCAGCCTAGGACAACGCTCGCTCGACGTGGCGCGCGACCACCTGATGCGCCGCGTCCGCGAAGTACCTGGCCGCGGCATCGATCCGCAGGTCTCGGCGTATCTGGTATCCTGCCGTCGCGGAGGCACGGCCGGCGCAGGCATCCTCGATCTGACCGGCGTCGCGCTCGGCTTGCGCGATGACGACACGGCATGGTGCGCGGCCTTCGCGTCGCACTGCATGGCGGTGTCGATGCTGTGCGCGGACACCGACGACGTCGAGCGCGCGCCGCACGGCTTCCGCGCTGCCGTCCACGAGATCGTCAGCGACTCCAAGGCCCGCGGCTTCTGGCGCGGCCCGACCGACCGACCCGAGCTAGGGTGGCTTGCCATCTGGACGCGCGGCGCTGGTGACCCTTTGCGTGGCGGCACGGGGCATGTCGGTCGCGTGTCGTGGATTGGCGGGTCGACCTACGCGACCATCGACGGCAACGTCAACAACTCGGTCGTCGAGGTCATGCACTCGATGGCCGACCTTGAGCTGCGCGGATGGGTCGAGGTGTAGAGATGACCAGCAAGCCGCCGCTACGCGATGACGAGAAGACGCCGGTCACGCGCAAGACCTCGGCGTCGTTCGACGTCGCCGAGCGCAACCGCATCGAGGCCCTGTTGCTGGCGTCGCTGTTCCAGTCGGCGGGCGAGTCGGACCTAGCCGAGGACGCGCGCGGGATGGCGCTTCGCTTCGAGCGGTGGGTCGCGCCGACCTTGGTGGGCCGTGAGATCCAGCCGCAGATACTCGACTTCGACGACCGGTCTCGCGACCTGTCGCGCTTCTCCAAGCTATGCGCCGAGGCTGCGCGAATCCGCCGCGAAGGCAGAGCCTGACTCGACACACCAAGAGGACACAATGCCCAAGAGCACCGCAGCCCGTAACGACTTCCTCCTCCTCACCTTCAACGGCACCACCCTCAGCTGGAACGCGATCGCCAACCTGTTCGTGGCACTGCACACGGCAGACCCGGGCATCGGTGGGTCGCAGACCACCAGCGAGGCCACGTACACCAGTTATGCTAGGGTCGCAGTGCTTCGGTCGGTGGCCGGGTGGAACGTGGTCGTCAACGCCGCAAGCAACGCGGCGCTGGTCCAGCTGCCGCAGTGTACTGGCGGGTCGAACGTCATCACTCACGTCACCCTTGGTACGCTCATCAGCGGCACCGGGCAGATCATCTACTCGGGGTCGCTGACCGCGCCGCTCACCGTGTCGAACTTGATCCAGCCGCAGTTCGCGATCTCGGCACTCTCTGCCTCTGAGACGTGATCGATGTTCACCTGCTCCAAATGCGGCGGCCCCGTTTCAGTCGATGGCGACGTGGTGTCTCGCGCGTGCGATTGCGGTGACGTTGCGGTGCTGGCAAGCATCTCTGGACACGCTCGCGGCCGGGGCTCGTGCAACGCGGACACGGGCCCCGCGATGCACTCGTGCTCCGGGTGCGGGCTCGGCGTGATCCTCTACGCCGGGCGCATCTTTCGCGCGTGCAGCTGCACAGCTGACGTCACCATGGCAACGGAGGCTGGCTGATGCCTGGCTTCCGCAACATCAAGGCGTACGTCGATGCGCTGAACAACGGGCAGACGTCCACGAGCTCGCTCCGCAAGGTGCCGTCCAACGCGTCCACGGCTGGCCAGTGGGTCGACCTGAGCGGCGCGGCTGGAAACCCGAGGCCGAACTACTTCGCGACGAGCCCGATCACGGCCGCGGTGCTCGACCAGTACGACGGCATCTACCACGGCGGCAATCGTGCGCCGTTCACGACGCACCTCGCTGAGATCATGCTGGTCACGCCGACGGCTGCGCTCGTGGGTCGGTACAAGCTGCTGGACTACGTTCTGTACTACCCCTTCGTCGATCTCGACGACGCGGACCCGCAGACGATGACCAACGCTGTCACTCTGCCGCGTTACGCGGACGGCGTCGGCGTGCTGCCGATGCTGGTCGCCGCTCAGCCTACGGTCGGAGGCGGCTCGTTCTCGTTCAACTACGTCAACCAGGACGGCGTGACGAAGACCGCTCCAACGCAGTCGTGCGGCCCGGTATCGACGACGATCGGATCCATCGTCACGAGCCAGCCAGGAACGCAGGGCGCGGGCCCATTCCTCGCGCTGGCCAGCGGCGACAGTGGAGTGCGTTCGATCGTGTCGTGGACCAACGTCGTGCCGAACGGCGGGCTAGGAACTCTCGTGCTCGTGCAGCCCATCGCGGACCATGCCGTACTCGAGGTGAACACGCCCGCCGAGCGCTCGTGCGTCACGGCTATCGCGGGAGCGCCGAGAATCTTCGACGGCGCCTATCTGCACATGATCGTGAACTGCGCCGGAAGCGTTGCCGCTGGCACGTTGACGGGTCGCCTAGACTTCGCCTGGAACTGAGGACGCAATGGGATTCACCTCGCAAGACGACCTGATCAACGAGATCACGGTCAACGGTAAGTTTCGTCGCGTCGACATGTTCAAGTCCACGACGCCCGCGTATACGGCTGGCAGCTGGCACATGCTCACGGGGCTACTCGGGTTTCCGAACCAGGGCCTCTTCCCTGGCACTGACCTCGTCTGGCAGAACTGCGCCGAGACGAGCGGAGACGGCTCCGTCGTCATCGGTCCGCAGCACGCGGGAGTTGTCGGGCCCGCCGACACCAAGCACATCCTCAACGTCGGCGCATCGATCATCGCCGCCGCGGGCGGACCGTGGCAGGCGAAGCTTGTCGACTTGCAGGGCTACTACCGGCTTTCGACGACGAACGTTACCGGCGTCACGTCGAGGGTGCTGATCAACAGCAACGCCGTGACGGCTTCGTCGTCCGGCGGCCTGCTGCTGACGAGCACCAACGACTTCTCGACACTGACCAAGGTCAGGTTCACCACGACGGTCACGCTACCAACTGGCCTCGCGCTTGCGACGGACTACTGGCTTGTCGCCGTGACGGCGACGACGAGCAACGTCGCCACCAGCCTCGCGAATGCCATCGCCGGGACGGTCATCGCGTTCACCAACGCCGGTACCGGAACGCACGCGATGATGATCCAGATGCCAAGGTATGACAACGGCCTCGGGTGCGAGGCGTTCTTCGTCTCACGGACGCAGCCCACTGCCGGCGGTCCCAACCTGTCGGCGAGCGCGTACGACTCGCCGACAGACACGGCCGGCGATGGTACGCGCGTCTTCCAGGGCTCGCCGACCATGGCGGCGACGGCGGACGCGTACGCGACTCGTATCCTCCACAGCGGCAACGCCGCAGGTCGCTACGGCGCCTTCCTGCCGCGACAGGCGGCCGACACGGGCATCGCTCGGATCAACTCCTTCACCTGGTCCGGCGGCACCGCTTACGGTGGCCTTGGTGCCGTGGCGCTGTGCATCGCGCGGCCGCTGCTCGACATCGCGATCTCTGCGACTGGCGTGTGGTCAGAGCGCGATCTGGTCAACCAACTCCCGAGCATGCCTCAAGTGCAGGACGGCGCGTGCTTGCAATGGCTGCTCTTCGGCACCGGCGTGACCACGATCAACTCCCCGTTCACCTCGGCGCTCGACTTCGGCTGGGGCTGATGGCCCTCGTCGGCAACGGCGTGCGTCTGAGCACCAACCCGATGCGGCAGATGGGCGCAGCGAACTCGCTCGTCATCAACCGCGCGGCGTGGAACAAGCCTGGGGCGTCGCGCAACCTGTGGGCCGGGGAGGCGACGGTCGTGGCCGGCGTGAGCATCGCCAACCGCGACAGCATCCCGAGCGGCTACAGGCACCCCGGCGCGTGGGTCATGTCGCCCAAGGCTGGCGGGATCTCCTGTCGTGGCGAGGTCGACGGCAACGGCAACATCGTCGCGGCCAATCTCGCAGGCGGTCTCTACGGCGCGGCTGGGATCACGGGAGCGGGCGACCTTGTGGCGAGCGTGACAGCGAAGGCTGCGCTTGCGGCGGCCCTGCTCGGCGCTGGCGACCTCACGGCAGCGGCCACCGCCATCGCGTCGGCGGCTGCGGCGCTGTCAGGCTCCACCGACATCGCGGCGCCCATCGTCGGGATCGGGGTCGTAGCCTCGGCCATGGTCGGGGCGGGCAACATCACTGGCGCGATGGGGCTCGTGGTGTTCGCTGTGGCGGCTCTCTCGGGAGCGGGCGACCTCACCGGCGCGATGGGGCTCGTCGTGCAGGCGCAAGCCGCCCTCGCTGGGTCTGGGGACCTGTCCGCCAGCGTCGTGGGAGCTCTCGTCCTGTCGGCCTCGCTATCGGGCTCCGGCGACCTTGCTGGGGCCCTTGGCGCGCTCGCGTCGGCGGTTGCCATCCTCACGGGCAGCACGACGCTGACGGGCTCGGCCAGGGCCATCGGGTCGCTCTCCGCGGCAATCACCGGAGAGGGCGAGTTGCTGACGACGAGCAACGTCGCCGCGTCGGTCTGGAACGCGCTCGCCGCGTCGTTCGCCGCCGCCGGCACGATGGGCGGGGCGCTCAACACGGCAGGCTCGGGCGGCCTGTCCCCGACGCAGTCGACGATGCTGCTCGAGATGTATCGCATCCTCGGCCTTGATCCGACGCTGCCGCTGGTGGTCACCAACACAACGCGGCGCGTACCGGCCGACGGGTCGGAGATCGATCAGACCGTCGTCGACGCGGCGGGCACCATCACCGTGACGAGGATCCCGTGATCGACCCGCGCGCGCTAGCTGTCCAAGGGATAGGCTTCGGCCGGCGGCTGCTCGCCATGCTCGGCATCGGCACGGTAGCCACGCCAGCACCTGCGTTCGTCGTAGGCTGCGCGCACTCGATGATCGTCGAGCGGCACACGGCGACGATGAGCATGAGGGCCTGCGGATGACCATCGGCGGCAGTCCTATCGCCGGGTCGCCCATCGCGTCGCTGGACGAAGAACCTGGCTACGTCGTTGGCTGCGCGCACGCGGCGTTCGTGAAGCACTACGTCGCCGCCATGTCTCTGCTTGGCCGCCAGGTGGCCAGCCTCGATCTTCAAGAGGTCGACTCATGCTACATTGCCCTTTCTAGCCGACACGTTGCCACCATGACTCTGGAGATTTGCGGATGAGCATCCTTGGCAGTTCGGTACGGGCGAGCGTGGAGTTTCGCGTTGTCGGAGTAGCAACGGACCCGACCACGATCGCCTTCAGGTTCAGGCAGCCCAACGGCACGGAGACATCGTATCTTTACGGCGTCGACGCAGAGATCGTGCGCACTAGCGCGGGCGACTACTACGTCGACGTGGCGTACGTCGCGGCCGGCAACTGGCGCTTTCGCTGGGTTGGCACAGGTGCAGTCGTGGCAGCGGTCGAAGCAAGCGCCAACGTCAGCGGGTCAGGATTTGCAACGCCATGAAGTACGCCGACAACGTCCAGGAATCGTGCGCCACGCTAGGCACGGGCTCGCTCTCCCTCTCCGGCGCCGTCGTTGGGTCGAGGTCGTTCGCTGCGGCCGTGACAGACGGCGACCTGGCCAGCGGCGACGAGGTGGCCTACCGCATCAAGGCTGCCAACAACGCGTGGGAGGTCGGCCGAGGTCTCTTCACCGCGCCATCCACCCTCTCGCGTGCCGAGGTCTACTCGAGCAGCAACGCGGGCGCGCTCGTTGACCTTGCGTCGACGTCTCGCGTGTTCATCGTGCAGGCCGCCGTGCGGATCGTGGACTCGGCGACCGTCGCGGACATCGACGCGCCGAGCCTCGCTGCGCAGAATCAGGCGGTGTGGTACGTATCTGGTGCCGGCGACCCATTGGCGGACGGCACGACCGAGGCTCGCGTAACCACGCCGACCAGCATGCTCGCTCGCACTGGCGGGGTCGCCCGCGTGGCTGTCACGATCAACATAATAGGCGACGTGCCAGATGCGATGACTTGGAAAACTAGCGCGACGACCCTTTCCGCCTCGCTTCTATTCCGGGGTCGCAAGACGACAATTCTCGCAGATCGGGTAGTGACGGCTATTCAGCCGTGGGCAGTGGGCACGTTCGGAGAAATGACAGTGGCGGGAGTAGACGCCTCACACGTCGGCAAGCTGTGCATTCTCACGAGCGGCACCTTCGCAGGCCACATCTTCTTGATCGTTGAGCACCTTGGGGCCGGCCGCATCGTGTTCTCTCCGGCTGCATCTACGATCGACGTCTACGTAGCAGAGTGGGGGAACCCTGCGAACGGCGACACGTTCACGATCTATGACGTGCCGCGCATCGGCGCCAGCGGCTACCAGTCTCTCGAAGGAAACGGGCAAACGTGGGCAGATGTCAGGTTTGGCAACCCGGGGGGGTCGCACGGGGTGCGCACACTCATGACCTACGGCGGGTTCTCTGGTTGCATTATACACGGGCTTGACATCGTCGTTGGATCGTCGCCTGTGCTGTTCGCTTGCCATCTTAGCCGGCTACGTGTCACGGAGGGCAAGGTTGACCTTTACGGCTGTCTTCTAACCGATATCCCTCAAGTACTATGGGGACAGTTGGGATTGTCGGACACGTTCGTTTCAGGGACGGGGATTCTGGTTGGGACTACCGGCTACGGGGGGAATCGCGCGGACTTGGTATTCAATCCAACGTGTACGCTGGGGTTGCCTATCAAGGGATCGAGCGTAGCGATCGACGTCCAGCAACTCGGCACCGTCGACGTCGTCCTCGGGCGTGTTTGGGGGGACCCTGCGAATATCGGGGTGCGGCTCGACGCCGGCGCTCGATTCGTCTACTCAGTCGCGCTACCCCCAGCCGTCGGCACCCCGGCCACAGGGGCCTTCCTGATCGGGCCTGACGTGAGAACATCGGCGGAGATCGCTATCTCCGGGTCGCATACGGCAGCCAACGGGGCTGCTGTACTGGCGTCTTGACGGCGGCTGCGCATCGTCCACAGCTTACGTCATGCCCAGCGCATCCAACCGCATCCGCCGCAGCAAGCCGACCCGCCCGCTCGGCGACCAGTCGGCGCTAACGATCCGTCTGCGAGGCGGTGACTTGCAGGTCGTCGAGCTCGGCGCGCTGGCCAGGCTGGCGGCGGCACTCGGCGTCGACGCCGCTCGCCGCGACGTCGAGACCGACGGCGAGTATCGGCACCGGTTGCGGCGCGGCGTCGAGCGGCGCGAAGCGGAGATGGCCCGGGGCGTGGCGTAGGCGTGGCGCGGAGCTACCACGACGCCTACCGGCGGCGCTGCTGGGACTGCGGGCGAGACCGCTGCGACTGGTGATCGGGCCCGCTGGCTGACCTGCGACCCACCGAGGCGCGCATCGTGCTCGGCGCTGCGTGCGACGCGCGCGCGGAGTCGGCCGAGTGCGACGAGCCCGACGTGAGCGGGTGGCTCCCTACGCTGGCGGCCGCGCTGCCATAGCCTTGAGCCGGCGCTCCACGGCTACCCTCTTCCAGCCCCTCATCGCAGGTAGAGATGCCTCCAGGTCAGCCGGCGTCGCCTCGCGGACCCAAGCTAGAAAGCCGATGTCGGCTTTCCTGCGCCGCTCCACCGTAGCGGCGGACGGGTTGTCACCGTCTGCAAACCCTTCGGGGCGGCTCCGACTGCCGCCCCATCCGTAAGATTGCAAGGGCCACCTCCTAGAGCATGGGGCCTAGTTAGTAGAGCATTCGGGCGGAGGTCTAGGCAAGGGGCTTGGGAAGGGGGTTGCACCAAAAAGGGACATACTCGGACACATACATTTGTGGATCGACAGCAGGTTTTTGGACTTCGCTCTTTTTGCACTTTCCCCCTGAAGGGCGATCGTGGTCTCTCCTAGGGTCTTGCATATGGGCGGGGCGGGGTCCGTTATCCCATCCTTCGGTACCACAGTGGGGGCACTTCCAACGGGCCATCATTTGCCGCGCGGACGGGGCACCTTGACCGGCTTGGATGCGTCCGCGGCCGCGAGGATGAGCCGCTCGATGAGCGACGAGAGCGACCTGCCATCGGTCGCGGCAAGGCGCTTGCCGGTCGCGTGGACGTCGGGCGCCAGGACGATGGTCACCCGTGGCTTGGTCCGCGCGTGCTCCGTAGTGGTGGCGCGGTTCACTGCGACACCAGCAGGACAGAGGCGAACCGATGCGCGACGGCCATGCCGGCGAGGTGCCATGAGCTGGTGCATTCGCCGCGCCCGTCGAACCCGGCGATGAACTGGTCGACCTGTTTCGGCGTCAGCCCAAGTGCGTGGGCCGCGGCGACTCGGACATCGTCGGCATCCAAGGATGAGCTATCTCGCACGACCTCTCGCGCCGCTGCGGGGTCGGCGTCCTGGATGACCAGGGCGACGGCGCATCCGCACGACAGCGGGGCGCCGTCGTCGCCGAGCAGTCCCCAGCGATCCCACACGAGCCTCGACCCTGCGGCGATCTGCCGCTCGATTGCGACGATCGCCAGATCGCGGAACGCCACGGGCGTCACTGCGACACCTCGGCCAGCGGGCGGCTCGCGGTCGATGTCGCCAGGTGCGCCGGCTGACGGCTGCTGGCGAGATCTGCGATCTCGCCCTGGTCGCCTTCGGCATCGATGAGAGCGACGATCTGCGCCGCGGCGAGAGCCTGCCGTTTCCAGTTTTCAGTGGGATCCATCTACTCGCTCCAAGTCTCGCCCGCGTCGTCGGGCGAAAAGTCAGAAGGTTGGGGGCCGAAGTACTTGCGCCTGTTCTCTTGCTCCCGCTCGACGCGTGCATCCCCGTGGCGCTCGCATCGGACGAAAGCGCCCGACCCGTACCCCGGCCATCTGGCCTGCACGGCGCCCCGGCATCCATCGGGCCCGTCGATGCATTCGAGGCTCATGAGCGCCCCTCGAACGCCAGCAACCGCAGCGGCTCCCATGCTCTCGCCCCGTCGAGTGCGTCGCCCAAGGTCTCGACGTCATCCCACGAAACGAGCGCGTGAAGCTCGAGATCTCCGCAGCCGTAGAGCTTGCGAGCCACGACGTTCCCCGTGACGAGTTGCCCACGCTGGACGTCTCCGTCGGCAATGTCGCGCGAGACGCGCGCGCCCGACACCAGGGCGTCGAGTCGGTCCGTCTCGCAGTAGATACCCCCGAGGTCGTCGGCGAACCGGACGAGGGCCATGGGGCGCTCGCGTTTGTGCTCGCCCGGGTTCCCGCACGGCAGGAGCACGGGCCCGGTGTCGACGCGCCCGACCAGTCCAGAGTGAGGCGACCAGCCAACGGTCGGACCGCGGTAGCGGACCGCCGAGAAGGGAGGGAGCCGCTCCGACGCAGACGCGAGCCATATCTCCGCGGCCGACAGGTGCGCGGTCGTGAGAGGCTCGATGTCCTCGGCGCTCAGGCCCATGTCGGTCGCCCAGTCGTGGCGCTCGGCGACGGGGGCGGTCACAGCGACCCCGCGACGGTGCAGAGGTGGCCCCGGGCCTTGACGACGACGACGACCCAGACCCCGTCGTCGAAGACCTCGCCGACCTCGAGATCTTCGGCCGGTTCGAGATTCCAACCGTCCACGACGTGGATGTCATCGGCAGATGCCTCGGTCGAGATCACCAGGTAGGTGCCCTCGCTCGCGTCTGCGCAGCACAGGTACTCTGCCGCGCACGGGGGGGAATCGTCCCCGAAATACCCGACGCCTTCGCTCGCATCAGCGCTCTCCGCGCTGCACCGGTAGACGTAGCCGCGCTGGACCTGTGCGTGCTCGTCGCCGTGCACGAGGGTGGCAATCGGCACCGCCTCAGCTCGCAGGTCCACGGTCTCCGTGGCGGGGTCTGGGCTCGAGATGGCGGCAGTCGCGGTCTTCATGGGGGTCAGTCCTTCTTCGGGGGTCGGGCTCAGCGCCCGCGTCTACCAGCCTCCGATGAGGCGGGCGGACACGGAAGGCGAGGCCTCAGGCTGCCGCGCGGCGCTTCCACATGGCTTCGATGACCAGTGGTCGCATCCGCTCTCGCTCCTCATGCTCAGAGCGCGGAAGGTCTACGAGAGCCGCGCGGATAGAAGCGAGCACGGGCCCGGGGATGGGCCCCTTCGGCCCGTCCGTGACGGACGCCGTCGGCTCCGTATTGGTCTCCCCGTCTCGGGACACGATCGCCCACTCCCCACCCGCGCGCCTGGTGCCGGCGGCGCAGAAGACCTCGAACGTACCGCGGTGCACGCGGGCGCCGTAGTCGCCAAGCTCGGTGATCGTGTGGGTCGTCGTCGTCTTCATGAGGTCGGGGTCCTTTGGGGTCCGGGTCCGTGTCTCTCGGTGGCAAGAGGAGTATGCACCCGGTACGTGCCCCATGCAAGAACTGTTTGTTACCCCCCCCCCTCGAATAAGCCGATCTCGCGCCTCCGCAAGCGCATCCTGTACCACCTCGCTTGCCGACACCTGGCGGCGCGCCGCCTCTGCGCGTACCCACTCGACCACGTCGGTGGTGAGCGTGTAGCGGTACGACCCGCGCGAACGCGAGCGCTGCGACGTGTCGTCTGCGACCTTGCCGCTCACGACGCCACCCCCGCTGCTAGCTTGATCCAGTGCATGTGCAGGCGGGCGAGATACCGCGTGCGCCAGCTGTCCTGAAGCATGCCGTCGCTCCACACCTCCCACTGCTCGGCTGCGACCATGCTCTCGCGGCGAGAGATGAAGCGCTGCCAGTCCGCCGAGTGCTGCTCGCGCTCGCCGCTCATGACTTGCACCGGCCCTTCGCCTCGGCAGGGCTGACGGCAGGCGGAGCCGTCGCGGTCCGCTCCTGCGCCCAGGCGTCGCCGCGGAGGTCCTCGTGATTGCCGTCGTGTCCAGACGCTCGGGCGCACGGCCCGCTCACGTCGTCGGCGTCGGCGTAGAACGCGCCGCACTTCTTGGCGCTCACGAGATGCTCGCGATCGCGCGCATGACCTTCTCAGCGGCGGCCTTCGCCTCTGCATCCACCACCGCGACGTCCTCCTCGGTGCTGTAGTAGCTGCTGCCGCCGCGGCTCCCCCATGTCTCCCCCTGGTTCCTCGACGCGAGCAGCGCAGCTCGGACCAGCGCCTCCAGCTGGGCGCTCACGGCGCCGATGCGGTACACCTCCGCGAGTAGGTGCCCGCGGTCCTCGTACACTTCGCAGTGGGGCCAATCCGACTCGTAGCCGTAGTTCTCGGCGTGTCGCGCCAGCGCCTCCTCGACCGTCCACACGTACGGCGTCCCCTGGGCCATCATGGCGCGCACGCGCTCCGACGCGTCGTCCGCGGCGCTCACGACGCCGCCTGGGCCGGGTAGACGCGCTCGATGTCGCGCCATTCTGGCTGCGCGTCGCCGTCAAGCTGGATGCGGACGCGGCCGGCAGTCGGGCCCGCTCCGACCTCGAGAAGCACCCCGAGGTGGGGAGCGCCGCCCTCGCAGCTCCGCTCGGGGTAGTCTGTGCCCCAGATGCCCGGAGCGTTCTGACAGTCATCGTACTCGGGGCACCACCCGGCGCCCTCGTGCCTGGGGCACAGGTGCAAGTAGACGTCGACCTCGATGCGGTCGCCGGCGGTCACGACGACACCTCGGACGAGAGCAACCCCGCCAGCGGCGCGCGCGCCAGGGCACGGTCGCAGCCGGAGTTGTCGGCCAGGTAGTCGGCCAGGCTCCGCATGGCGGAGCGGATGCCGCTGTGCCGCGTGCGTCCGATGAACTCGACGACGTGACGCTCTGCCCTCTGCCGGTCGCCACGGCGACCCACCAGCACGGGGCACGACGAGTGCTGCTCCCGCGTCAGCGAGACGCGCCCCAGCCCGTCAGCATCCAGGGTGACGACCCTGCCCGTGTGGTGCTTGAAGGCAATCCTCGCCGTCCTCGCGGCGAGGTCGAGGTCTGCCTGCTGGCACTTCCAGCCGAGGCGCTGGAGGGCTGCCGTGAGGGCCTCGACGCGCCTGTCCGCGATCGCGTCGACCGAGGCGACGAGCGCCGCGCTCACGACGCCACCTCGACCGAGCGCGCGCCGGTCAGGTGGACGCGCCACTCGTCGCCGTCGAGCGTCACGCCCCAGTACTCCGTGACGGTGTCGCTGGCGTCGACGCCGTCGTCGCACTCGATGTCGAGTGCGGCTGCGAGTTCCGTCGACCAGGTAGCGGACGCGATCTCCGTGTGCGAGATGGATCGGGCGATGAGGGCTGCGGCAGTCGAGATGGTCATGGGGTCGGTGGTCCTTGGTTGGGTCCGTGTCTGTCGGGCTCGGCGCCCGCGTCTACCAGACTCCGAGGAGGCAGGCAGACACGGAAGGCGAGGCCTCAGGCCGCCACATCCGAGCGCAGGGTGACGCTCAGCACATCGCCGGCCCAAGTTCCAAGCATGGTTTGGGCCAGGTCGCGCCGCGAGAAGGCGTAAGACGGTCGCGTGCTGGCACCACGAAGGACCGCCACGTAGACCTCGCGACCAGCGTCGACTTGCCGAGTCGAGTGCGCCTCACCATTGACCCAACAGATCGGGACGATCGACGATACCCAGTCTTCTGCGGTGTGCGTGGCGACGGCGGTCACGTCGCCACCGCGGCTTCCGCGCGGACGATATGGCGCCGGAAGATTTCCGCGCTGTAGACCTTCACTACGGCGCAAGCGGCTTCGTACCAGACGTCCGCTTCGGGCCCTGAGTCGGGCCCCACCAGTGCGAGGGTCGCAGCCCTGCCGTGCACCGCGTCGGCGTGCAGCGCCCGGATGTGCATGTCGGAGATTTTTGCGAGTGCGATCATTGCGTTCATGGGTCGGGGTCCTTCGTGGTCCGTGTCAGGTGGCAAGAGGAGTATGCACCGGGCGCGTACCCAGTGCAAGAACTATCGCAGATCTTTCTACATGCCCTCGCTGTAGGAGTAGGAGACGCCTGCGGCACCGAGTGCGTGGGTCAGGCGGCGCGCCTGAATGAGGTCGAGCTCCACCGTGCGGGCGCCGTCCTCTTCTTCGCTCTCGGGCCACCACACCGCGCTCGTCAGCGCCGCCGCCTCGATGATCCGGCGGACCATCGGCTCGGCGGCCGCGTCGACAGCGACGCGCTCCCGCTCCTCCGGCATCGCCTCGGCGGCCGCCACGGCAGCCGCGAGTGCAGCGGCATCGCTCATCGCGGCCTTCTTGACCGGCGCCGCGATCGGCGCGGGCCTCGGCTGCAAGAACACCATGCGCAGGGGAGTGCGAATCGCGGTCTCCGCATCGAGCAGCGTGTGATAGGCGTAGATGTCGCCCCTGCCGAGCGCCCACTGAGCCTCCTGGGCGCAGCGCTTAGCCGTCATCCGGATCATCGATCCGATACTGGCGACGCGGCGCGCATGCGCCACGAGTGCGAGGGTGTTGGCGGCGGCGGCGGTCTTCGATGTGGTCATGGGTCGGGGTCCTTGTTAGGTCCGTGTCAGGTCGGGCTCAGCGCCCGCGTCCGCCAGCCTCGTGGAGGCAGGCAGACACGGAGGGTCGAGGCTCAGGTCGTGGAGTCGAGACCTGCGGCCACCATGCTGGCTAGCACGTCAGCCGCGAGCGAGCGGTCGAACGGCTCCCCCTTGTTCGGCCCGGAGAACCAGGACCTGAGGCGCTTCTCCGGTCCTTCGTACGACGTCCAGGTGACGCCGTGCAGCGTTTCAATCCTGCGGATCTTTGCCCGGTTTTTGGGGCGGCAAAGATCGCGCGTCTCAGTCGCGCCACGTAGACCAAAAGTGTACTCGCTCACGACGCCACCTCGATCACCCTAATGGATCGCAGGTACGCGATCGCGCCCTTTGCTCCGACCTTGCCTGCCCCCATCGGGTTGGGCGCCATCGGGCCGCCTAGCGCGGCCTCGCACACGGCCACAAACGTGGCGTCTGTCGACGAGACGCGAGCGGCCTCGATGTCGGCGCGTTGTGAGATGGTTACCTTGGTCTTCATGGTCGGGGTCCTTTCGGGGGGTCCGTGTCTCGGTGGCAAGAGGAGTATGCACCCGGCACGTACCCCGTGCAAGGTGTTTCGACGATCTTTCCTCGACTCGCCCGCAAGGCCTCGGAAAGGCTAGGTAAACGACCGCTCAGATGGGATCCACTGGAGCAGGCGGCGAAACAGGGTCGGGTAGTAGTGGCGGAGCCAGGCTGTCCCTCCGTGCCGCGAGCTCGCGCCTGGTATCCACCACGACTTGCGCAGTCGCCATGGCTCGCGCGCGTGCATGAACGCGATGCATCGGTAGACGTGCAGTGGATCGATGTCGCGCGAGAGAAGGTACGCGAACACGTCGAGTCCGCTCCAGTAGGTGAGCGGCGCGATCGTCCACTGCCCAGACTTGCGCCGGTAGCACGCCCCGTGCGTCGCGGCGTTCATCCGTCGGCCGTGGCTCTCCTCCTGCCGGAGCCCTAGCAAGATGCCGTCGTACGACGTCGTAGCGGCCTCGACTAGCGCATAGAAGCACGCCTTGCTAAGCCCGGCCGCGCGCGAGTGGATGTCGTCGCCAGCGTCAAGCTCGTGCGCGTGCGCATCCATCCAAGCCACCGGCGACTGCCCTGGCGTGACGATACGAAGCTTGCAGCCCCAGGCTTCCGCAAGCGCCGTCACGTACTCGACCTCGCCTGGGTAGTCGAGGTCGTCCTTCTCGCTGATCACGTCGACGCCGGCGCCCATGTCGACGCAAACCAAGTGCGTCATCGCGGTGGAGTCCTTGCCTCCGCTCCACATCAGCGCCGCACGCGGAGCCTTCTCGAGCCCGTCGGCGACGATGCGCCGAGCCTTGTCAACAGCGCGCAGGTGTCGCTGCGACCGAGCGTGGACCAGCGCAGCCCTGCGCCAGATGTCCCACGCCCGGACGTCGTCCGCGGATAGTCGCGGCTCACGGGCTGACGACGTCATCGTCGACCATCTCCCATGCTCGCGAGTAGTCGGCCTTGGCGAACAGCGCGGCCACGCCAGTCACCTGCTTGTACCGATGGATGGTCTCCAGATCGATTCCAAGATGGGTCGAGATCTCGTCTTCGGACATGCCCTGCTCGATGAGCGCGCGAATCACCTCGGCGTCGAGGTCCACCTGGTGGACGCCCCGCGCCTTGTTGAATTGCACCGTGGCCGCCATGCGCTGCCGCGGCCCGTGGTCGAGCACCACGATCGGCACGTAGTCGAGCCCGAGCCACTCGCCGCTCGCGACGAGACTTCGGTGGAAGCCGTCGACGATGATGAACTTTTCCTGCTCGGCGTCCCATATCGTGACGATGGGGAAGCAAAACCCGTTATCGAGGATGCTCTGCCGAAGCAGCTTCATCTTCTCCTCTGGTACGTGGTTCGGGTTGTACCCATTGGCCACCACCATCGCCGGGCTCACCAGCCACGTCGACATGCATGGCACAGGGACGCGCTTCCCGGATGCGGCCGTGACGTACTCCACGGACCGCGATGCCACTGCGGCGAGTCCCTGTTCTGCGGTGTCGATTCTCAGCACGGACGCTTCTCGTCGTTTCGTCACAGGACCTCCTCGTAGTAGCGGATCGTCTCGTCTCGCGGGTCTGGCTTGTTGTCGACGGGAAGGTTGTTCTCGTAGTCGTTCAGGATGAGCTGCCGGCATTGCTGCCGGGCCACGTGTTCGTTGTCGAGCTGCTTCGCGAAGCGCCGCTCGAAGATGGGCCGCCGCGCCTGGTCCGAGTGCGTAGCAAACAGAAAGTCGCGGTAGGTTCGCCACGATCGGAAGTTCTTCGGCAGCTTCCGACAGGCGAACATCTTGGCGCTCTTGCCGGTCTCTTGGGCCATGGAGATGCCCTTGATCCGTCGACTGAGCCGCTCGAACGTCTTGGGCTCGAACTCTGGCAAGTCGCAGATCGACTTGAAGGCGCGCTCGTGAATAAGCGACGACACGCGCATCTGGTTGAGCGCGTAGCCCTTGCGAAACTGCCAGTCGTACACCTTGGAGTAGCGGATCTTCTCGTCGTGGATGTACCGCCACACGTCGTGGTGGTTCCAGTCAAAGACCGGGTAGAGAACGGAATTGTCGCGCTTCTTGGTGCCCCAGAAGACCGACTTGCCGGCGACGTCGATCGGGTTCTTCACGACGGCGCGCCACCGGTTGGGCGACTCGCCAGCCGCGCGCAGCCCAACGAGAAACGCGGCTCCGTGGTGGGTCCGCTCGAAGTTGGCGATGGCGTCGTAGAAGCCGAATCCCTTAGCCGCGCACGCTACGGTCTCGGTGGCGATGTCCCAAGGCTTCGCCTTGACCGCGTCGGCCCGCTTCGGGCGCATCCACACCTTGTGTTCGCCCGGCGCCCAGCAGTCGAGCTGACCGGCCTCCACGGACGTCGCGTTGGTCAGGCGGAAAGGCACCTGGAGCCACATGCGCTTGGTGTTCTCCGGGTAGAGCGACATCAGGTAGTCGACTTGCTCGACGCTCTCCTGGTACATGACCTCCTCGTCCAGGAAGAACATCCCGACGCGCCGCCCTCGGCGATGCGCCTCTACGAGAGCGAGGTGAGCGAGGACGGTGGAGTCCTTCCCGCCGCTGATCGAAACGATGATCTCCTGGAAGGAGTCGAACACGAACGCCATGCGTCTACGCGCGGCCTCAAGAACGGTCTCACCCGAGTATCGCTGAGTAGGCATCGCTGACCCTCCGTGCCCAAGCGGTGAAGCGGTCGAAGTACCAGCGATCAACTCGAAGATCGGAGACGAGCGCGCGAACGACGCTCTGCCCGGTGACGGCGAGAAAGTCAGAGAAGTCGATCACGTTGTGACAGAACTCGAAGACGTCCCGCGGCTCTGTCGTGGCGACGTCGCGATATGTCTCGAGCCCGCGAATGCCAAGGCGGGCGTTGCGGCCGACGTAGAGCTGGTCGGCGGCGGCCACTGCCATCTTCGACTTGCCAGCCATCAGGTGCAGGTTGCGAGGGATCGTGTGCGGGTCCTTGAGGCCGATGCCGTCAAGCAGTCGGCGCTTCTCGCGCCCGTAGGCGACGCGCGTAGCCTCGTCGGTCTCGACGTCCACGGCACTTAGCGTGACGTCGCGCCGCTCCACCGCGATGTCGATGTCCGCGAGCATCGCGCGGTCGAATGGCTCGCGCTTCCACCTACTGCGCGTGTCGAAGTCGACCAGCGTCATGAGATCGTCGAGAGAGTCGATGATCGGGAACCGCTGGAAGATGACCTGGTGCGGCGTCTGGTTGAGGAAGTGACGGATGCAGTTGTACGTCAGGTCGTGCCTGCTCTGCGTTCGCAGGCACTCGTTGACGACGACTAGGGTCGACGAGTCGGTCTCTTGCACGAGGCGGTAGAAGTGCTTGTACTGTATGACCTCGGCCCATTCGATGTGCTCGACCAGGGCCCCGCAGTCGGGTAGCTCAAGGCGGAACCTGGCTGGCGAGATCGCTACCACCTTGCGTGCGCCCGTGCTGGCGATGGTCGACGCAACCGTTGTAAGCTTGGAAGGTGCGTCGCAGCCGACGCGGATCATCGCGTCTTGCCCGCCACGTAGCGCTCGCACCACGACTGGGTCACGGCGAGTCGCTTCGGGTTTAGCTCGTTGCCAGCGAAGCGCATCCCGAGGCGCATCGCGGTGCGGCCGGTCATGCCCTTGCCGCAACACGGATCGAGCACGAGAGCGCCGACTGTTGCGACCGAGCGCAGCACGTGAGCCGTCATCGCCACCCCGCTCATGCCAGACGGATTGGCAGTGGTGCCTGGTCCCGAGTACCACAGGACGTTGGGCAACTTCGGATTGCTGTAGAAGCATCGCCAGCGCTGAGACTCTGGCAGGCCTAGCGCCTCAAATATCGCTGCCATCTCGTCGACCCATCGCTCGCCCATCTCCACGAACACGTGGGCGCCGGGCTTCGCGTGAGCGACAACGGCAGCGCAAAACGTGCCAATGAAGTCGACCCATGAGACTCGCTCGCGCTCTCCGTTGTGGGTCCGCCAGTAGGTCAGGTTCCCCTGTCCCCATGGCGGGTCCGAGTAGACGATGTCGGCCTTCTCGCCGCGCATGAGCAAGTCGATCGGGGAGCCGTTCTGTATGTCGCCGACTTGCACTCGGTAACTGGTGCTATGACTCACGAGTCGGATCCTTGGAAGAGGGTCTGGCCATGGCGGCGGGTGTATCAGCACCGCGCCGCCGCTTCAGTCGATCAGGACTGTACGCGCTAGGATACCGCTAGCGCAAGCGATCTTGAGACGTCGGCCACTCCTTCCATTGCCGGTAAACGAAGAGCCGCCTGTAGCACTTGCGCGAGCACGTCTCGCGCCAGCGGTAGCCTGCGATCGGACTCTGGCACACGCGACACGGGCCCTGACGGGCAGCGATGCGGGCGCGGTTGGCGGCGACGACTCGATCGGTGGTTTTCTCGACCCATGCGACCTCGGCGCAGCGAGCGGAGCAGTAGAGCTGTCGGCCACGGGCGACAGCTGACCCGCAGTGGCACATCACGTTCACGACGGCGTCAGCTAGCATCGCGTGACCCTCACCCTGCCAAGGCCGTAGGCGGTCCGTCCGCCGAGCCCCATGATCTCGGCCGCGCGCAGCAGCCACTCGCCGACCCCGTTCGTACGCAGGTCGACCGTTCCGACCCATCCGGCTATTCCTTTGATCTTGCGCCCGAGGTTCACCACCGCAGGTGACGTGCTCGAGTCGACGTGTTCCATTCGGAGCAACTCGACGTATGGGAGCCCGAGGCGCTCGCAAAATTGCACACCAACCGCATTCGCGATCTGGTCGGTGTGGCCGCTCCGATAGGTCAGCGTGACCTTGCCGCTCGGCCTCGTTTCGTCGGTCACGCGATGCCGGATCAGCACCGGCGTGAGCGCTTCGACTCTGACCCTGCGCGGCCCGAGTCCATGGACCACTGGCGCCCGGATGCGTTGCAGTGGCCCTACGCTCAGAGTCGCCCGCCGGTCGCCTACCATGGTCTGAAACCGTCCGTGCGCGATGACCGCCGCGGCCTCTTCGGTGTGTAGAATCAGCCTCACCCTCCGGAGACCGTCGACGTCGAGCGCAAACGGAGAGAACCGCCGGCCGTGGTCGACTCCGCTGTCCCCGAGCACAGCGGACACTGCGCCATGCACCTGGGTCAGCGTTGCCGACTGCGACATGCGCAGCTCACATGCCCCGCCAGGCATCCACGAGTCGAACGCGGGAGGCGGAGCGAACCACGGATCCGACGCGAAGGACGGCAGCTCACGGAGGTCGAAGGCACCCGTCACGCTGCCGCCGCCTCTCTGCGGGGCACAGGCGTCAGGCACTCCGCCCTGCTCCGCTGATGCCAGTACGGCGCCCGCGTCGTCGCCTCGCGGATCTCGTATGTCGTCGGGTCGAACCGTTGCAGGTCCCACTCGCCGCCGTCCGAGACCAGCGGAAGCGTGCGCTGCGGCGCGTCGCGGTAGACCAAAGACCGGTCGTCCGGGTCATCGTCGATCTGCCACCCGAGCACGACGCCGAGCCCACCTGCGCGAGAGGCGGACAGCGAGGAGACGTCCTTGAGCAGCGTCGCCAGGCGAGCCCGATCTCCGCGCACGAAGAAGTCGACCCACGGCGTCGTCACCGTCGCCTTGGGGATGTTCGTCGACTTGTACGGACCGCCCGAGATCAGCACCTTGCCGACAGCAAGCGCCTCGACTCGCGCTCGCCGGCGGATGAATCGCACCGTCTCGATGGCGCATGGCGGAGCCAAGGCGACCGAGGCGCACGCGATCCGCCTCCCGCCTATCTCCACGTCGACGATCGGGATCGGGATGTCGACGGCGATGTCCCGCGGCGCATCGGCGAAGACGTCGCTAGGCACGCTGCCAGACTCGAGCGCGACTACCGCGTACTGAAGAGCGCCCTCAAGTCGCAGCCCATCGTACGCGTCCCAGATGACCGGAGAAGCCATCCACGCCCGCAAGCGCAGCGGCTCCGCGTGGGCGCAGCCCCATCGCTCGCCGGCGCGTTGGAGCCACCCCAGGTTGTGCCGGAGCCAGGACATCAGAACAGCCCGCCTTGCAGCGAGGCGGACTCTGTGACGATCGAATCCGTGACGACCTCGACCGCGCTCTTCTTGCTGCGCCTCCCGGTCGACGCGCCCGCCGCGACGACCTGTGTCCCGCCATTGCCGCCCATGAGCCAAGCCTTGATCTCGTCTGCCTTCTCCAGCAGGAATTGCCTGTAGACGTCTGGCGAAGGCAGTTCGACATCGAGCGATCGATACGGGTCGAACGCGATCCGCCCGTACCCTCTGGCCGTCTGCGCGCCGACGAAGGCGTCATCGCGAAAGTCCGCGAGCACGTCAGCGAGGCACGACAGAGTCAGCTCGGAAACACCAGCCATGCCGTGTACCTGAAGCGAGTGGACCATCTGCGACCCCGGCAGGATGCCCTCCGTGTTCCACAACATCTGGATGCCGTCGGCGGCGTCGAAGTCGCGGTGGGCGTGACGAGTCCCGAGCCGCAATTGCGTCAGGTCGTCAGCCGGCTTGAGCGCGGCGCGGAAGGTGTCGAGCGGCATCGAAGAGCCGTCTGGCAGCGTCGGAGACAGCATCGCGTGGAGTAGCCATGCGTTCTCGCGGCAGACAAGGTGTGCGTCGTGGACGCGCAGCACGCCCTCCATGATCTGCTGGTCGATGCATCCAGCGATGAGATCCCACGCCGGGGCGAGCGACCTGGCTGCGCGACGAGCCGTCACGTCTGCCTTGCCGCCATCTGCGCCTGCGTCGATCGCGCCGCCGGAGAAGAGCGCATGCGCTCGCGCCGGCGGCAGGTCGGTCGGCTTCATCCCGAGCAACATCAGCATCCGACCGAAGAGCCGGTCGCGAAGCTGCCCGCGGAACGCGTTGCCAGAGATGAACGGCACGAGATCGATCGCCCCAGTGTGCGGGTCCACGCGCTTCTCGCGGCGGAACGTGAGCACGTTGCCGCTCTTCTCGTCGGCGCCATGAAACATCGGCGAGAGCGTGGTCCAGCAGGCGCGGAACACGCGCGGCGAGATCATCCGCTCGGGGAGCGGCGCGGCCCAGTGCGCGCCGTCCGCACCCTCGTCATCGGGCAGTGGAAACAGATCTGCCTCGCCGTCGATCGGATCCATCGCGGCGAACGTGATGATCAGCGCCGGGTTCTCATGCACGACGAGCCGCAGCGCGGCGAAGTCAATCGTGCGCGCGAGGAAGTCCCATCGCACAGCGACGTGGTCCGGCGGCATGTTCGCCCGCGCTTCACTTGGCGTGCCATCGGCGATGAAACTCTTGTGAATCCAAGCGTACGGAGGCGCGTCGTACTCGGTACCTGACAGCTGGACCTCGAAGCGCGTCGCGAAGGCGCGGCACACCTCGAGCGTCGACCGCGACGAGAGCGCGATCGGCCACAGCGCCTCCTGCGCCTCCTTGGTGATACCTCGTCGACGGTCCTTCCCGAGAGACTCCCACTCGATGCGCTTCCAGAACGCGCGGAACAGGTAGCTAGCGCGGGCGCGGGCGATCTCGATATCCCGAACGGTGGTCATGTTGCACGGTCTTTCTTGGGTTGGATCACGAGATCAGGCATCGGCATCAGTGCGACGAACACGCGACTCCACCACGAAGCGGACGCGTGCCTAACGAATGGCGCTACGCGCGCGCTCCAAGTCGACAAGAGAGATATCGGCGCGCCCGCCGGAGGCTTGAGCGACACGAGAGATGCGCGGGCGTCCTGCGCGCCGACGCCGGCGCCGCGAAGGTCATCCAGCAGAGGCTCGGCAAACGACAGGAGCGAGCGCCACAGCGGGACGTCGACCATCACATCGAGGGCGTCGTCGACCTGAAGGTGGTAGCGCTCCGAGGACCCGGAGATGCGGCAGTAGAGCGCGGTGTGCTTGCTCTGGATCTTGATGAGCGGCCCGACGGTCTCGAGCTTCTTCGTGCCGTCCTTTTGGAGCTTCATCTTCTCGGACATGCCCGGCACGTGCCTCCGCTGCGTCCCGTCCTCGTTGGTCCACTGCCACACCACGCGCTGGCTGTTCGCCTCTCCGCCGTGGTCGATGCCATAGAGAGGGAACCCTGCAACGAACGGGGCCGGAGGCGGGGCGAGCAGCGCCGCGAGCGGGTCCGGGCGACCCATGACGGGCCACGTTTCCGTGGCGCCGGGTTTCGGATTCTCCCATCCTGGTAGCGGACGGACGGGCGTGAACCAGATCCCACCGCGCCCACGATCGTCGGGTAGGCGAGCGAAGAACAGCCCGCATCGAAGCGCGAGCGAGCGGCAGCACCAAAGGCACGCTGCGCAGATCGAGTCGCCGCCCACTGGCCATGCCCTGGAGTTGTTCTTCATCGTGGTGAAGTTGTCAGATATCGACTGGTCGAGGCGATACATGGCGACCGCGCCGCACGATGCGCAGCTGCTACCGGGCTGCGCCTTGGGCGGGATGTCGCCGCCCTCGGCGTCATGCGGGAGCGGTGAGCCAGCTGCCAGATGAAGGAACTGAGTGGCCTTCACGCCTCGCCAGTAGGCCTGGTCCGAGGCGTACCTCGGCGAGTACTGCTCGTGATCGTCGTAGTCCATCACTTCGCCTCCTTCGCTTCGGCCCGCCGAAAGCCGATGACCCAGACCATCGGGTCGGACTCCCACGGCGCGCGGTCGCCGTTGATCCGATCCCAGAGCTTGGCATAAGGGCGTCGCGCATCGACGTCCCAGTCCTGCCACTCCATGCCGTCGTCGTCGGTACCGGGCAAGCCGTCTCGGTCTGCGAGGCCCCACTTCCAGGTCCTTCCGCCGTCCTTGCTGAGCCTCGTGAGGCCCTCTGCGCGCGCGTCCTCCTCGGTGATTGCTTGCAGCTTCTCGACTCGCACCGACGTGACATCGAGGAGGATGCGCGATGCCCACCGCGGCATGAAGATCGACGGCTTCCATTGCTCGACCCGCTCGATCATGCCGGGCATGTCGCGTTCGTGCGCGCCATAGCGAGGCTTAAAGTCGGCGCGGTACCGCGCTTCGCGACTGGCCCATTCGCACCAGGTCTCGCGCACGTAGAGGCGGTCGCCAGCTGCGCCGTATGGGGCTGCGCGCGCCTTCACGAGCCGGCGCGTCTGGGTCTTCGACCCTGCCAACAAAGCTCGAACCATCGGTCCGCTGAACAAGATCGGCCTGGTTTTCATGGACTTTTCTCTTCTCCGCATCGGAGGCACAGGAGCCAGCCGGTGCTCGGGTCCTGCTCCCAGCGGTGGCTGGCGTGGCCGTCGTCGGCGCAGGCGCGCTGTCGCTCTGCCGCCTCCAGCTTCCGGATGCGGCCTTCCCAGCTCGCCGAGATCGGAGGCGGTCCTGCCGCTATCGCGTCGACATGTGCTCGCGGCTCCGCATGAGCGCCGAGCAGTTCGCCGCTCATCGCGCCGAAGGCCTCGGCTAGCGCGTAGGCGGCCGCCACTTCGGCGGCGGTCTCCCTGTCGGCGACCTCGTACGTGACCCAGAGCGCTCCGGCGCTCTGCACACGCGCCCGCACCGCTTCGAGCTTCGCCTGCGCCTCGTCGCGCTCGCGGCGCAACTCGTCGATGGTGGCATCGGCGAGCAGCACCTGCTCGGTACAGACGTCTGCCACATCGGACAGGCGCCGGCGCTCTTCTGCGGCGGCGGCGCGACCACCCTCGATGGTGGACTCGGCGAGCACGAGCTTGAGTAGCGCCGCGTCTCGCTCGGCGACGACGCCAGCTAACGCGACTGCCATGTCGGCGCGCGCCGCATCCTCGCCGCGCAGTGCTGCCTTGCGGCGGGTCGCGATGTCCCCGAGTTCGGCGACGACGGCGGCCAGCTTGCCGCGCAGATCTCTGACCTCGCACTCGCTCGACTGCGCCGAGTCGCGCTCGCTACGGGCCTCGTCGCGCTCGCGGCACATGGCCTTCAGCTGGTGTTGCCGCCCCTCGAGGATAGCCGCGTCGTCGCGGGCGCGCTCGGCGGCGCCCAGCTCCCAACCGTCGCGCTCGCGGCGCAGCTCGGCGATGGTGGCCTCGGCCTCGCCGCGTGATGCGCGGGCCTCGTCACGTTCGATGCGCAGCTTGAGGTGCCGCACGATTCCGCTCTCGATCGTCGACTCGCGCTGGCGGATGGCATGGTCGCGCTCGTCCTCGCGCATGCTCAGCATCGCGCCAAGCGCCACGTTCTCTCTGCGCAGGAGCGCGATGGCGCGCTCGTCGACGGTTAGTTCGTCAGTCATGGCACGAGGTCGCACTCGGCCACGTAGTCGACTGCGTCCGCGAGGGTCAGTCGCACCATCGCTCGCGCCGCATCGAGCTTCGCCAGCGCCTCGTCGCGCTCGACCTCGACGATCGCGAGTTGCCTACGCGCCTCGTCACGATCAGCGTCGGCCTTCTCTTTCGCTGCGCGCATCGACCGCAACACGCCTATGGCCTCTGCTACTACGTCAGGATCTACCGACCCTGCGCCTACCGCATGCACCACGGCATCGCGCTGCGCTCGCGCCTTAGCCAACTGCTGCCGCAGTTCGTTCGGCTCGTTGGCGTGTGTCGCCGGCTCAATCTCGAACACGAGTTCCACGTCGACGGACAACGGTAGGGCGCGAATGTCTTCGGTTGCAGTCACGAGTCGCCACCTTTCATCCCCAGTTCCTTGGCCCGCAGGTCCGGCGGGCACCACCCGGCCTCCAGCGCCTTCTTCTCCCATGCCTGTAACCCCTTCGGCTTCTGCGGGAACGTCCCCGACCAGCCGCAGCAGCCGCAGCAGGCGCACGAGCATGCGTTGGCAAACGACTCGCCGTGATCGGGGCCGCGATGGGGGCCGCTGTCGTAGTCGTCGCATTCGCAGACGAACCCTGGGCAGGTGCCGCGGCGGCGCTCGCAGTCTTTGCTGCAAACCTCCGTAGACGCGCCGCACTTGGGGCACTGAAACTCGATCTTGGCCTGGGTCATGATGCCTCAACGGCCCAAGCCCGGGGCCTTGCGGCTGCCGGGCGGGCTGGAACAGGTGGCGGAGAGTCAGAAGGGGATGTCGTCGTTGCCGCCGTAGCCGAAGTCGTCCGACTTTCCTTGCGAGCCGGTATGCTTCGCGCTGGCACCGTGGCCGCTCGTCCCGTAGCGGGATGCGCCGTTGTCGCCACCGCCGGTCGCCGCGCCATCTGCGCGAGTGCCGCCGCCGAGTAGAGCCACGTCGTCGGCCTTCAACTCGACGCTAACGCCCTTACCCTTGGCGCCCTCGTACTCCCGCACCGTGAGCCTGCCACTCACCGCGACGCTGGTGCCCTTGGTCAGGTACTGCACTAGCTTTGCGCCGCGCTCGCCGAAGATCGTGCATCGTACCCAGGTCGTGGGGCCGTCCCGCTTGTCTTGGTGCGGCACGCTGAACTCGCAGATCTGCGTCTGGCCCGCCATCTTCAGCTCTGCGTCCCTTGCAATCCGTCCCGCTACCGTTGCGCTGATCATGCCGCGTTCTCCTCTTCGTTGCTGTCGTAGCTGTCGCTCTGCTTGCTGTTGTTCTTGATGCTGTCGAAGCGCTCGAACGCGCTGGTCCTCACGTGACCAGCCGCCCGAAGCGCATCGAGCAGGTCGCGGAACCGCTTGATCGACTTACCACGGCCTGGATACCGGGCCGCGAGCGAGCGCTTGATGGCCTCTTTGCTTGTGCGGTACTCGACCGCCTCGAGTGCGCCGTGGTCGACCAACGTCTGCACGGCGCTGGCGTCGAGCGTGACTCGCTCTCGCTCTTGGACGGTCAGCCCGTACGATGTGCCGTCGCCCATGTCGACCGCGCCGCGGTGCCGGATGTACTCGTCAAGCGATGCCTTGAGCGCGTCCGCCCGCTCGTCGTAGAGCAGCAACGCGACGCGAGCCGCACGGGCCTTGTCGTCGCTGTCGACCGTGGTCATCGCGCCCGGGAACGCGCGCGCTACCTCCGCGTCGATTCGCTGGACTGCTACGAGAGTCGCCGGGCACACCGCGCGGATGGGGCACCACATCGTGGTGCAGTGCATGCCTGGCGTCGGCACAGGGTCAGCCATCTCGGCCAGCGCGCGCAGCGAGTCAGCCGTCTCCTCCAGGTCCCACGCGTAGAGCTCGCCGCGGTCGAGGTAGTAGTCGCCCGGCTCGACGTGGAGCAATGCGACCTCGACAGATGTGGCGCCGTAGATGGCCGCGAACCCAACGGCCAGCATGCGCAGTTGATCGGTCTCAAGCGCCGAGTGCGACCGTGCGCTGCGACCGGTCTTGATGTCGACGACGATGACCCGCCCCGGCTTCACCCCGACGATGTCCGCCGTCCCCGACATCTCGTGGGACTTCACGTCGGCGTACGCCCGATGACCGCCGCCCTTCTTGAGCGCGCGAGCGGAGCCGGTAGCTGGCCAGTACGCCATCGGCACTTCTGCCGCCAGGACCCAGCCTTCGGCGCGCAGCATCGCGATGGCCTCGGTAAGCGGGTCGCGGTAGGGCTCTACCTCGGGCGAGCACTCGATGACGCCATCGACGATCGCTTCCGTCATCGCCTGGACGATGCCCTCGACGATGCCCTCGACGACCGCCTCGACGATTGCCTCGCCGAGCGAATGCACCGCCACGCCGTGCTCTGCGGCGGGCGACGAAGGTTCCCACGGCATGCGTGGCGCGTGTCGTGAGAAGCTGTACGCGCACCGCATCGCGAGGCTGACCTTACTCGCGCTGGGGAGGCGGATGTTCATGATGGACGATGTCATGGCAATGCCTGCATGGTCCCGAGCACGAGAGACTCGATGGTCGCCACAGGAGCGAAGCGCGCCGCCACGGCGGCGCCGGCGAGGAACCACGGGTCATCAGACGGCTCGCCGAAGGCGGTCGGGTCGTCGAAACCGCCGACGAAAAGCTCGACCTGCTCTGGCGTCAGCCCGAGCGCCGTAGCCGCGGCGGCGAACCGCTGTTCTGGCGAGCTGCTGCTCAGTGCCACCACCAGCGCCGCAGCTGGGTCTGCTTCCTGAACGGCCAAGGTGATCGCGCACCCGCACGTCAGCGAGGCGCCGTCGACGTCGGTGACGCCCCAGTGATGCCAGACGAGCTGCACGCCTGCTGCGATCTGCCGCTCGATTGCCGCAATCGCCAAGTCACGAAACTGCTCGGGCGTCATGACGCACCCTTGAACCGCCAGGCAATGGCGACGCCTGCCGCGTACCATACGCCCATGTTTGGGTACGCGTCGTTATCAAACCCATCCATAAAACAATTCGCCTGGTCCCACGACAGGCCAATGGCATCCGCTGATAGCTGGATGACCGCGCAGTCCGACAACGTGCCGGCGACCATCGCGCGCGCCCGATCCGGATCCATGTCCTGCGCGACCAGCGTCAGCGCGCACCCGCACTCCACCGGGCAACCTGGGTCACCTGCGCGGCCCCACGCCATGTGAATGAGCCTCGACCCTGCCGCGATCTGCCGCTCGATTGCGGCGATGGCGACGTCCCGAAACGCCTCGGGCGTCATGGCTCGCTCAACTGAGCAGCGAACCGCTTGGCGACGACCGCGCCGGCTTTGCGCCACGCGTTGGCGTGAAGGCACGGGTCGTCGTCGGCTGAACCAAATGCTTCTTGGCCAAATGCCTCGAAGCCGATGATGAAAAGATCCACCTGACCTGGTGTCAGGCCGAGCGCGCCGGCTGCGACGACGGAGCTATCGCCTTCGGTTAGCACGAGCGATCGCGCTGCCGCTGGGTCGGTGTCCTGCACGGTCAGGGTGACCGCGCAGCCACATGACAGCACTGGTAGCGATGCGTCGTCGTTCAAGATGGTGCCCCAGTCTCGCCGGATGAGACCAATCCCCGCGGCGATCTGCCGCTCGATTGCCGCAATCGCCAAGTCACGAAACTGCTCGGGCGTCACGCCGCAGCCTCGCCGCGCAGTGCGGCCTTGCGGCGGGTCGCGACGTCCCCGAGCGTCTTGCCCTGGTCCTTGGTCATCAGGTGGCCCCGGAAGGCTTCGCGCGCCTCGTTCATCAGCGCGTCGACCTCCTCCTCGTGCTCGGCCTGCTCGATCTGCGTGCCGATCGCGATGAACATCGGCGTCGGCCCAGTCTCTGGCATGGTGGCCGGGTCATGGCGGCGCTCGATCTCTGCCACCGGCGCGGGGCGCTCAGCCGGCGGCCTGGCTCGCTCGACGGGCGCCGTGCCGTCTGACAGCCACGCACGCAGCACGTCGGCCACGTCCTTGCCAGGCTTCTTGAAGGTGCGCTCGGCCATCTCCGTGCAGCGCGTCTTGCTTACCACCAGGACGTTGTCGAGGTCGATGTCACAGACCACGTCGAACTCGTACTCGAGGCCGTCTCGCTGGACGGGAGCCAGCCCGATCTTGCGAATGGTCGTCTTGCCGCGCTCGTCCTTCTCTTGGACGTACTCGGTCTTTGCGCGCATCGTCACGACGATGTGCGCGCGGCAGGTAACGATCGCCTCCACGAGCTTGTTGTGCTCGGGCGTGACGTCGCGCCACGCGGTGAAGCTGTTCGGGGTGCGCTGCCGGCGCTGCGCGTTGTCGACCATCTCGAGTGCGCCGCCCTTGCCCATCCACGCGTGGGAAAGCGAGTCGATGACGATGACGTCGAACCCGGCCTCTTCGGCGGCGTGGATGGCATCCACGTACGACGCAGGCTCGAACGTCTCGAGCTCGAGCACGTCGAAGCCGAACTTGTCTGCGTACTTGGACGCCGAGCCGCGCTCCGTGTCGATGACGGCGACGCGCTCCCCGAGGTGCGTCGCAATCGCCAACGCGGAGTATGTCTTGCCCGCACCGCTCGGTCCGATGACGGCGAGGCGCAGCTTTGCCTGGGCCTTCGTGGCCCGCTTGAACGTGAATGCCATGATGTCAGTCTCCAGTGATTGGGTCCCTATCGCCCACGACGCGCGTCGTAGGCGATCAGCGCCCGTCACTCGTCGCCGTCGCTGTCCTCGACCGGCTCCCACACGGTCGCCTCGCCTGCGCGGCCCCACGTCATGTGAACGAGCCTCGACCCTGCTGCGATCTGCCGATCGATTGCCGCAATCGCCAGGTCGCAGAACGCCTCGGGCGTCCAAGCCGGCCCGCGCTTGCCGCGTAGCTTGCCGCCGAGCGTGATGGTCACCTGCCACTTGGCCATGAGCCTTCGCAGCGCCGCAGAGTCTTCGAGCGCACGACGCAGTACCTCGCCTCCGTCCGTGAGCGGCTCTCGTGCCGCTGTGATCGCGTTGCTCATGTTCCCGTCTCCTCGGACAAGGTTGCCCAAACCTCATCGGACTCGTGCATCGTCTCCGAGGCGACACCTCGGTAGTCCATGACTAGCCGGACGTGGCAACCATGCCACGTGATGCCGGTCACCCGGACGATGCGACAGTTTGCTCCGATCATTCTGCTGCCGACCATCAAGTCGCCGGCCAGCGTGGGGCCCCATCGCTGCGCGGCCGTCACGGCAGAGCCTCGATCGCGAGCAGCACCGCTGCGTAGGCATCGAGCGCAGCCGCATCGGCCCTGCGTACCTCGATGCCAGATGCCTCGGCGACCCACGCCGCGCCCTGCGCCCGAGACGCGGCACACGCGGCGCTGATGAGCGATTGCAGCCGGCCACGTTGCTCGGCGGTCACAAGCGCGCCGCCCTTCGCCGCGACCAACTGCGCCTCCCACTGCTCGACGCTGTCGGCCTGATCCAGGCGCAGTACGCCTACGTGAACTCCACTCATGATCGTCCCTCCTCGATCGCCCTAAGGTCGTCGTTGGCCTCGTTGAGCCTCGCGGCCATTTCGTCGAGGTCGACTTGCGCCAGGTCGCGCCGGCGCTTCAGCAGGCCGACGCAATAGGTCAGCTGGCGGACCGCGTACTGAAGGCCCCTGGCACGCTGCCGCTGGTCTTGTATGTGGTGGTGATTCATGTTCCCTCCTTGTCGCTCGCTGCCGCATCGAAGATCGCCACGCTGCGCAGCAGTCGCTCCTCAAGCGACACCACGCGTCCGCGTCCGCTTCTGGCATTCGCGAGCCAAGCCCTGGCGGTCGTCGCGTCGTCCAGCCCGCCAGCCTGCTCGATGACGGCCTCGAGTCCCTCGAGAATGCGCGCGACCTTGTCCGCATCGCAGATGCGGAATTGGACGTCTACGCCATCTGCGCCCGCGCAGATCGTGACGTTATCGATCTTGACCTTGGTCTCGGCGACGAACGCGTCGCGCGTTTCCTCGATGCTCCGCCCGATCGGCGCAGTCACGTCGACACCTGGAACGCGGGCTCTCCGGTTGCGATACGCTCGCACCGATCCGCTGCGCGCTGGTATCGGCGGGAGAGGCGCAGGAGTCGATAGGCTTCGAGCGTGTCCGAGCGACGGACGTCGCTCGCCGCCTTGCGCAGATCGACAGCCTCGCCATAGAAGCGCGAGTAGGACCGGTCCGCGCGATCCATGATGTCGGGGTCTTCGATGATGCGGCGCAGGCGAGCGACCTCGCGCCTCGCGTCGTTGAGATCGGCAGTCAGCCGATCGATGACGCCCAACGTGGCGCCTCCGCGGTAGCGGTAATCGTAGTCACTCACGCTGCAGCCTCGCTCTCTGCCGTCTTCGCGGCTCCGGTCTCGTCGGTCTGCGCCGACCACGCAGCCGCAATGGCGGCGTCGCGGAGGCGTAGCGCCAGCGCCGTCACCTCGTCCGTCATCAGGCCGCCGTAGCAGCCGCACCCCTTCGCGGCGCCATGGCACTCGTCGCATGTCGCGATCGCCTCGTCGTCGGTTGCGATCGCCCGCTCGAGCGCCCGGTGAGCCATGCCCCACGCAAGCGGGTGCTCGTCGTCGGCGAGTGCCACCTCGGCCTGTCGCCGGGCCTCGTAGCGCACGGCGGCCCCGATGGCGTGCCGCGTGGCGCGGTCGGGGTAGCCGCCGAGTAGCTCGCCGGCGAGTTCGTCCGCCATCATCATGTCGCCCATGTCGACGGCATGCAGCGCAGTCGCCGGGTCGGCGTTGACGAAGGCGACAGCCGCCTCAAGGATCTGCTCGCGGCGCCAGGCGCGGAGCGTCGTCGACAGTGTGCTCCAAGCGATGGCGAGGTCGGCGTCGGTGGTCATTGCGATGCTCCTGATGGGTGGGCGGCAGGTGGGTCGGTCGTCAGATGGCGGGGCTGCGGGATACCGCGGCAGCGCCACCGGCGCGGGAGGTGGCGTCCACGTGACCCCGCGCACGGTGGCCACGGCGTCGCGACGGGCGCTCACGAGGCTCAGGAGGCTCGGCGCGCCGCTTCTCGGCGCGCCGCTTCGAGGATGCGCGGTCGCGCCCAGGCGCTGACCGCCCCGGAGATGTCGAGGACGTAGTCCTCGGCGACGGCGTCCCAGACCCGGATCGTGTCGACGCCGATGTCGACGACGGCGCGTACGCCGAAGACTACGATCTCAATGTTGCGATCGACGTGAGCGGCGTCGACCCTCGCAAGCAGACGAGCCCGACGGAGGCGAATGGCGCGGATAGCGGCGGCCTGGGTGAAGGTGACGATCTTCGAGGTGGTCATGGGGTCGGTGTCCTTTGGGGGTCCGTGTCTCTCGGTGGCAAGAGGAGTATGCACCCGGTACGTGCCCAGTGCAAGAACTATTTGCAGGTGCCCCAAATAAGGCGGCTAGGCGGGGCGGCGGCTGCGGGGGTGGTGTTGTTGAGCACGAGGGGACAGTGCGTGCGACCGGCACACGTGTCAAGGGCGCACGCGTAATATCGACCGAGGCGCGCTCCTTTCGTGTTCGCGGAGCTAGAAAGCCACGAGCCGGCCGTACCCTGTTTCCATGCGCCACATCCATTCGCCCGCCCTCCCCATCGTCGCCTTTCTCCTCGTCGCTTGCATCAACAATGACCCGGCGGCGCCGTTTGCGTTCGGCCATGGTGGATCCGGATCTGGAGACGATGCGGCTGCGTCTGCCGGAGGCGATGGCGGACTGGGCGAGGGCGGAGGCGGCACGACCGCCGACTCCGTCTCATCGTCTGCATCCGGGCACGTCGTCGGGTCTGGCGGGAACGACGCCACGGCTTCGGTGTCCAGTTCGGCCTCAGCCCCCAGCGCGGCGGCTACTGCGTCAAGCGCGGCATCGTCGACGTCGGGCGGCATCGTCGCCGAGTGCGCGGCCGCTCAGGTGTGCGTCCTGTTTTCCGACTCCGCCAAGGCCGGTGCATCGCTGTGCGGCGACCCCGATCGGTACGCGTATTCCTGCCTCGACGCGCCGTACGTCGACTGCTTCGAGGGCGTCCAGGTCAACGGGAACGGCTGGCCTACGTGGTGCTGCGAGTCAGACTGCGCCCCGCTCAGCGGCAACACCTACCCGTCGTGCGACTGCTCCATTGAGACGCCGATGCAGTGCTACGACTACGAAGTCACGCCGGCGAACTGCCGCGACACCGCCGTCCCGAACGGGTTTTGTTGCGATCGATGACGTGCGCGCTTGACACGTGTGGCGCGAAGGCGCATCGTGATCGTCGATGGAACTCGCCGATCGAATCCGGGCGCTGCGCAAGCAGCTGAAGCTCACACAGGAGGAGCTGGGACTGCTGATCCAGTCCACGCGGGTGGACGTGGTGCACCTTGAAAGGGGGCGGCGCCGCCTGAGCGGGCACGATGCTCGGTTGCGGTTCGCGAAGGGCATCGGCATCCCGACGGCGCTGCTCGACTCATACATCGCCGGGGACCTGGCCGTCGACGCGGTCGCTTCGCTCGCTGAGCCTACGATCACGCAGGCAAAGGAACGATGGGCCGTCGCCAAGTCCGGGACCAATCCCAGCGAGGTCGCATGACCGCCGCCGGCAATGGCGGGGCGGAGATCGTTCGGGTCGACGGCTGGACCGTTGAGACCATCGACAGCGAGCGCCGCATTGGCGCCTTCCAGGTGGCGACTCGCGGCGGCATGCTTCGCGCGCGCGACGTCAAGCCGCTCATCGACCGCAACCGCGCGGAACTGGAGTCGCACGGCGCGATTAGCGTGCGCGAGACGGTATCGCGCACCGAAATCCCGGGGTCCACCAAGTTCCGCGAGGACATCATCGTGGAGCCCATGCTCAACGAGGGTCAGGCCTACAACCTCGTGGCACTGATGCGCACCGCGCAAGCGAGCGCCTTGCGCGTCTCGCTCATCAAGCTGTTCCTGTCGCTTCGCCGCGGCGAACTCGAAGCCGTCCGCGCCCAGCGACCCCAACTCGACGAGACCATCGTCTCGTCCGCGCGCATAGGCGACGACCCTGCCGCAATGGCCGAGCTTCGCCAGGCGATCCGCCGAGTCTGCGACGCCCGCGGCTACTCGAAGGCGAAGGTCATCGGCTACGTCCGCAAGATTCGCACTGCGTCCACGCCGTGGGCCGTGTCGATGCACCTGCTGGCCAAGACGATCGAGTCGCTCGAGGCGATCGAGAACAACCATCACAGTCTCCTGTCGCCCCGTGAGGAGCGCCTTCTCGCCGCCGCGAAGCGCGCCGAGCGCAATGGTCAACTGAAGCTCTTCAAGGGCGGAAGGGTGGCGTGATGTTCGACTGGCGTCCTGCCCAAGATGGCTTTCTCGCGTCCGCTGGGCCCATCCGCGTGAATCTGACGAAGAACCCGATCGGCTACACGATGAGCTGCAACGCGGCCGGCATCACAGATCGACTCGACACGCAGGACCCGGAGATGGCGAAGGCTGCGGCTGAGCGCAGCGTCCCGTTTCTCATCCGACTGTACGCCGACGAGATGCTCCGATCCTTGGCCAAGCTCGAAGCAGGTCAGCCATGATCGTCGCAATCGTCCTCCTAGCTGTCGCGGTCGTAGCCCTCGGCATGCTCGTCTGGTCGGCTCGCGAGCGCGTCGCCGTGTTGGATGTCGCCCGCCACCAGACAGGCCGGGCCCTCATCGCCGCGTGCGCCGCCCGCGACGATGCGCGCCGCGAGCTCGCCGACCTGCGCGACGAGGTGGTCGCCTTGCGCGCCGACAACCAGCACCTGCGCCTGCGCAACTTCCAGGTCTCGCGCGAGGCTGCTGAGCTGCGCGACAGCTGCGGTGACATTCCAACGAGGCTAGCAATGACCATTATTGAAAAACACTCCCCGGGCGCGCAGGCCGAAGACGATTGTCGTCGGGCGCCTGTTCAGGCCGAGCAGGTGGGCAAGTGACGGTTTCGGCTCCATTGGAGGCGCATCCGGCTGCGCTCGCGTTCCCGATGATGGACGACGCGAAGCTTGCTGCCCTCGCTGCCGACATCAAGGCTCACGGGCAGAATGAGCCGATCGTCATCTTCGACGGCCTTCTGCTGGACGGTCGCAATCGCTTCGCCGCATGCGGCATCGCGGGCGTGTCGCCCAAGCTGCGCACGCTATCCGATTGCGACTCGCCGACAGCCTTCGTGCTCTCAGCGAACCAGCACCGACGGCACATGACGCCGGTGCAGCTTGCCGCTCTTGCGCAGTCGCCCGCCATCCTGGACGGGTTTCGAGCGGAGGCGAAGGCGAGGATGGCCGCGGGTGGCGGCGACAAGAGCGGGTTGTACGTGTCCAGTACAACCCGCTCTGCCACCACCTCGAACCCGCGCATCTCCCGCGCAGTCGCGCAGGCGGCCGATGCCGTTGGAGCGGGCCGCGATGCCACCTACTCGATGGGCAAGGTCCTCGCGGCCTCGCCCGAGGTCTACGCTCGCGCGCTCGCTGGCGAGTTCAAGACGGTCGCCGAAGCCAAGCGCGCGGCTGGAGTCGAGGAGCCACGCGACAAGGTCAAGCCGACCAAGTCGCCGGTTGCGCCGCCGCCTTCCTCGCCGCAGGTAACGCGGCCGACGAAGCAGTCGCCCGAAGACATAGAGTTCGACGCCAAGGTCGTGAAGCTGACGAAGGAGGGACATCCGGCCAGCGACATCGCTCGTCAGCTCGGCGTGCCGTCGAATCAGGTTCACTACGCCAAGAGGCGGCTTGGCCTTCTGCAAGTCTCGCCGCTTCAAGGTCCGCTCGACTTTGCGACAGAGTCCACCGAGTCATTCCAGATGATGACCAGCGCGTTCAAAACGCAATGGTCGACAGCCAGCGACGAGCAGAGGCTCGACCTCACGACGCGGCTACAAGAACTTGTGCGCGCTGTGCGCACATTCTCCCAACGGCTGAATAAAGAAGCCAATCAGGAGTAACGGAACATGAAGAAGAACAAGTCCCAGTTCATCAAGGTCAAGCCCTGCGATACGTCGGTCGACGAGCGGTATCAGCGAGAGTTTGACGAGCCCAGAAGCGCGGCCATGGCCGAGGCGTTTGACCTTTCACTGATCGGCGTACCGGTCATCTCTCGTCGCGAAGACGGCCGCATGGTGCGGCTGGACGGTCAGCACAGGTTCGGCGCTGCAATCATCGCCGGGCTCGGCAACACCGCCTTCATGTGCGAGGTCTACGACGGCCTGAGCATTCAAGAGGAAGCGGAGATGTTTCTCCGCCTCAACAGCGGCCGCAGTGCGGTGCGCGCCTACGACAAGTTCCGCGCTCGGCTGGTCTCTGGAGAGCCTGTTGCCGTGGCCATCGTGGTCGTCCTGACCAGCTTGGCTCTCAAGTTCCAGAAGACATCGGCAAAGAATGCCATCTGTGCTGTGCAGGCGCTCGACTGCGTGTACCACCGCGGCAACCTGCGCGAGACGCTGGAGGTCATCAAGGATTGGGCCGACGGTGAGCCGGCGAGCTTCGAGAAGCAGATCATCCGCGCCGTGTCGTTCTTCCTGTCCGAGTATCCGGACGTCTCACGCACCGAGCTTGCGTCCAAGCTGAGGTCGTACGCGCCTAGCCGAGTCATGGCGCGCATCCGGTGCGCGATGGCCCAGCTCGACTGCAAGACAAGGCTGGCGTCCTGCCTTGCTATTCGCGAGATCTACAACGAGCGCCGGAAGCGCAACCTTCTCCCTCCTCCGGGGAAGTTCACGGAGGAGCCGATCGCGGCCTGACCTCATGAGCACTGCGCGCCGGCATCTGCCGGCGCGCAGTGCTCTGGGCCACCACGGCATCTGCGAAGGAAAACCCATGACCAGATCATCCCGCCGCCGCATCCCCCAGCAACCGTTCAGCGCGAGCGCCTCCTCATGAGCGACTGGCATCCCGAGGTCGTGCGCATCACCGAGGTGCGCACTCACGACAACGCCGACTCGTTGGAGATCGCGATCGTCTACGGCACGACACCTGTCATCATCCGCAAGGGCCAGTACAAGGCCGGCGATCTGGTCGCCTACATCCCCGTCGACTCGACGCTCCCCGATCTGCAGTGCTTCGGATTCCTTCAGCCGGCCGACCGCAGACGCCTCAAGGCCAAGCGACTGCGCGGAGTGTTCTCGATGGGGCTGCTCGTCGATGCGCCGGCTTCTCTTGTGGAGGGCGAGAGCGTCGTCGACAGCTACGGTCTGACCAAGTACGAGCCGCCGGAACCTGGCCATGGGCCCAACGCGCCGCGCGAACCGACGGTGCCGGGGCCGACGACGTTTCGCTTCCCCAAGTTCACCGACGTCGAGGGCTATCGGCGTCACCCTCGCGCGCTTGATGTGGGCGAGCCGGTCATCATCACCGAGAAGATCCACGGCAGTAACGCGCGGTTCTGTTTCTGGCCAGATGGCGTGGACGCGGGCCTATGGGTCGGGTCCCGCACGGTCGTCAAGGAACGGGATGGCGAGTCGACGTGGTCGAAGTTGGCGCGATCTCTCGGACTCGCCGAGCGCCTAGCTGCCGAGCCTGGCATCGTCATCTACGGCGAGATCTACGGGGCCAAGATCCAGGACCTGGCATATGGCGCGGCTACCCCCGCGCTCGTTATCTTCGACGCGTACGACGCCCTGGCCAGACGATGGCTCGACGCGGTCGACGTGTTCGGGCTAGCGGATCGGCTGGGTCTCTCAACGCCGCCCACCCTCTATCGGGGCCCCTGGTCGCTCGACTGCCTCGCGCTCGCAGAGGGTCATGCCGTTCTCGGCGGATCACACGTGCGCGAAGGCTTCGTGGTGCGCCCGGAGCGCGAGCGCTTCCACGCGCGGCTGCCCGACTCGCGCGTCGTGCTCAAGCACGTTGGCGAGGGCTATCTCACCCGCAAAACGAAAGACGTCTCATGACCAGAACATCCCGCCGCCGCATCCCCAGCGCCTCCTACGCCATGACCGGCGCCCCCGGCCCCGCGATCCGCGACGCCGACGCAGCCATCCCGCACATGGTGACCGACCTGCCGGCGCCGTACCGGCTGCCCTACTCGCTCGAGCTGATACCCGGCGCATGGATGGTCGCCGCCGACTTGAACGAGGTCCCGTGAGCCACCGCTCGCACTACCTCGCCAACTCGTCGGCCTACCAGGTCACCCTGGGCACCGGTCGCCGCCAGCTCACAGCGGCGTTCGGCTGCGATGGCTGCGCGTCGAAAGCTGTCGCGGAGCCTGCCTGCCTGTGCCTCGCCGACGCCTGCCGGTTTTCCCGGGACGTCTACGGCGCCGGATCCACCGTCGTCCGCAACGGCGTCGAGCTGCACCGTGAGAAGGTGGACTGATGTGCAATGCCGACTTCGACGTGCCGGCGGTCTCGTCGTCGACGATGCGCCGCGCGCGCGTGCCGCACCATTGCGTCGAGTGTCGCGCGGGCATCGCGGTCGGCGAGCGGTACGAGCACGCCACGTCGCTCTACGACGGGGCGTGGTCGTCGTGGGACTCCTGCGCGGCGTGCGCCGAGATGGCTCGGGTCTTCGTCGTGGCCGAGCGCGGGCGGGCCTGCTGGACCGTCGGCGATCTGGCCGAGACCATCGTCGAGTGCGACGCGGTGACCGAGGCGATGCGGCCGCACCTGGAGTCGTTCCAGGCGCGGCGGTTGGACGCGATGGGGGAGGGTTCCCGATGTACATCCTGACGAACAAGGGCAGCAGCAAGACCTACTCGTGCGACGAGTGCGTGACGGCGGCGAGTGCCGTCTGCGAGTGCTTCCTCAAGGCGCTTGCCGCGTCTCGGGCGCTCGGTCCGGGCAGCGTCATCGCCCGTCACGGCCGCACGCTGGCGACCAACACGCAGGCGCGCGCCGAGGTCTGCGCGGCCGATTCAATCAACGACGCGGCCGCTGGTGTGACCCGGCCCCCGCTGCGACCCGGCTCGCTGGTCGAGGCGTACCGTCGCGGCAATCAGATCAGCGCGGCGCGAAGACGCGGCGTCAGCAGGGCGTCGTGAAGAAGCACAGGGTCACCAGTCCTCGGTGCTGGGTAGTCCGATGCTCGTGCAAGGTCTGCGACAGCAAAGACGGCGGCGACTACTACCTCGACAGGCGCGGCGGGGCTTACGCCACGCGCCGGGACGCGCACGAGTTCGCCACGTTCGCGGAGGCTGAAGCGGCCAGGTATGCACACCCCGGATCGCTCGCGGTCTATCGCCGTGGCAAGCCATCGAAGGCGGCGCCATGAGCACGGCCATCAACATCGTCGCCGGCGCGCGCTTCGGGCACCTGACCGCAATCCGCAAGGTCGGCTCCAACGGTGCCGATGGTCGCCTGTGGCTCTGCCGATGCGAATGCGGCGCCGAGGTCACCAAGGCCGCGCGCGTGATGCAACGGGCGGTCAAGGTAGGCATGCGGCTCCGCTGCAATTCGTGCCGCGAGCAAGAGCGACTGGCTAACCGCACGGCCCTCGTGCTGTCCGACCCGCGGTGGTCAGCTCGACCAGGCCACGAGTGCGACGACCAGTGCAAGATGCGCGACAGAAACAACGCGCCGGCATGCCTATGGGCGATCACGTTCGCCTACCCCGACGGCCTCGAAAACCAGCAGATCGCCGACATCCTCGGCCTCTCCAAGGAGCGCGTGCGGCAGATCCTCGCCGCGGCAATCGCCAAGATGGTCCCGCGCGCCAAGCTCGCGAGGCTCGGGGAATGAAGGCCACGTCTGCCGCGTGGATCGAGCTGGCCGACCGCTTCGCTGCGATGTTGCCGTGCTCCTACCCGACCCACTGCCGGACGGAATGCCCGCAACGGTTGGAGGCGAACGAGAACGCAGACGGCTGCTGCATGATCGAACTGGCGGAGGCGCGCCGTGGTCTGGCACTCGGCGAGATGACCTTCGTCGAGATGGGTAGGCGGCTCGGCGTGACCGACTCCGTCGTCAAGAAGATCACGAACCGCGCGATGCGCAAGTTCTCAGAAGGGATGGGGGAGACGTGACCGACAGCTACAAGTCAACCGTGGAAGCCGTGCGGGGCCTCGACAACGACGGCACGCTCGACCTGGCCCACAGCATCGTCGAGGCGCTGTCCGACAAGGACCCGACGCGTCACGCCATCGTGAGCGAGTGCATGACGATCGCGACGATGCTCCTGGAGAAGAACGCGTCCTATGGCAACAGCGCGCTCGACCCCATCCGCGTCTTCAGCCGGTCGTCACCCGAAGAGCAGATCCTCGTCCGCATCGACGACAAGCTTTCTCGGCTGGCTCGCGGCTCGGTCGCCGGCGAGGATGTGGCGCTCGACCTGATCGGCTACCTGGTGCTGCTGCGCGTGGCGCGCAAGGCGGTGGCGTGATGGCTTTCAATTGGCAGCCGTATCGAGGCGACGGCTTTCGCGCGAGCGCGGGCTTGGTCATCGTGGACGTGTGGGAGGAGCCGGGGCAGTGGGTCTTGGAGTCGGAGGCGGTTGGCATTGACGAGCTTATCTTGGCGGCGACCGACGCCGATGCTGCGCGGAGCGAGGCCGAGCGGCTGGTGATACCGGCGCTGCGGTCGCGCGCGGCAGCATTGCTGGAAGCGGCTGCGAAGCTGGAGGTGGCGTGATGGCCGCCGTGGCCCCCGCGCTGCACTCCGTCGACTCGTCGGCCTGGTACACCCCCGCCAGCTACGTCGAGCCGGCCCGCGACCTCATGGGCGGCATCGACCTCGACCCGGCGAGCGACGCGTCCGCGAACGGCATCGTGCAAGCGACCTCGTTCTACTCGTTCCCTGACGGCCTCATGTCGCCGTGGTCTGGCAGGCTCTTCGTCAATCCGCCAAGCCCGCCCGAGGCGTGGTGGGTACGCTTGTCGAAGGCGTTTGCAGCCGGCGACGTGACGGCCGCCGTCTACATCGCCTACTCGCTCGAGCAGATCCAGCAGTCGCAACTGTGGGCCAAGGCGCACAGCTGCCATTCGATGCTGCACTACCGCGTCTGCGTGCCGAAGCGCCGCATCCCGTTCCTGCGCACGGCAGCGGACGCGATTGTCTCGACGCAGAAGCTGCTCGCCAAGATCACCGGCAACACCACGAAGGACGTGAAGCGCCGAGCACAGCTACAGACGAAGCTGGACGGCCTGCTGCTGGCGCGCCCGGAAGACATCGTCGAAGGCGACTCGCCGGCGCACGCCAACGCCGTCGTGGGACTCGGCGTGTCGCGGGCCGCGTTTGTTCGGGCGTTCGGCCACCTGGGGGACTGCCTGTGAGCGACTACCGCAACGCCAACAACCAGGCTGGGCTCGCGCGCTTCGCGACGCTGCCGGCGATGATCGCCGCGTACTGCGAAGCCGAAGCCACGATCCGCGGAGCCTTCTCGGCGCTCGTGTCAGCCGAAGCGAAGCTCAACGAGGTCTACCAAATCGGCAAGCACGACCACGCGAACTTCCGGATCGACGCATCGCGCGGCAGGTACAGCTCATGCTTCGACCAGCCAGAGGAGGCGGTCAACCTGCTGAAGCGCCAAGCCTGGCGCGCGATCGTTCACCGCCTGGAGTTGCGGCGCATCGTGAGCGGCGAGCGCTGGAAGGAGATCGGCGCGATGCTCGACAAGGGCAACCTCCCCGCCATCACCGAGGAGAGCGTCGGCGACTTCGCTCAAGGCTTTCTCGACCGAATGCCAGAGATCCTTGAGGAGAGCGTCAAGGAAGCGTTCGAGCACCTCCGGCCGCGAGGTCGCATGGCCGAGTACAAGACGAACAGCCAGGAGGAGATCCCGCCCAAGGTCATCGTCCACTGGGTAGAGATGGGCTGCTACGGACTGCGTCTGTCGTCCTACTACGAGCAGCACGCCATCTCGGTGGAGCGTGTCTTCCAGGCGCTCGACGGCCAGGGCTCGATCGCCAAGTCCCACTGGTCGGAACTGCACGGCGCGATCGAAGCGTCGAAGGCGACGGGCTACCGCGGCGAGACGACTTGGTTCCGGTTCAAGGCGTACAAGAACGGGAATCTTCATCTCGAGGTGAAGCGACTCGACCTCTTGAAGCGACTGAACGAGATCGCCGGCGGCATGACGCTCCGGTCAGCCAAGCGCCAGCCCGTTGCGCGCGACGCGGCTATGGAGGTGGCGACGTGAGGATCGGTTCGCTTTTCAGTGGTATCGGTGGGCTCGACCTCGGCGTCGAGGTGGCGTGCGCGCGCGCCGGCGTCGCATCTCAGGCGCTCTGGCAGGTCGAGGTCGACGGCTTCTGTCGCCAGGTCCTAGCTCGGCATTGGCCCGAGGTAGACCGCTCCGTGGAGGACGTGCGTCATGCTGGCTCAGCAACTCTTGCTTCCGTGGATCTCATCGTCGGAGGCTTTCCCTGCCAGGACGTCAGCGCGGCTGGACGAGGCGCCGGCATCGCCGTCGGAACCCGGTCCGGACTCTGGTACGAGTACCGCCGGATCGTCGACGAGCTGCGGCCCGCAGCCGCCATCGTCGAAAACGTCGCCAGCGGCGCCAAGCGATGGCTGTGCGAGGTGCGGTCAGACCTGCATGCTCTTGGCTACCGAACCCGCGCCCTCGCTATCAGCGCCGCCGACGTCGGGGCTCCGCATCTCCGACGGAGTCAGAGGCGACAGATCCAGGCTCAAGGGCCTCGGAAACGCCGTCGTCCCGGCGTGCGGGGCGCTCGCGATGACCGAGCTCCTGCAATGGGCCCGCACCACGATGGAGTCAGCATGACCGTTCACCCTTCTTTCCTCCGCGCGCTCCGTGAGTGCGAGCGATGGGGCGTCGCCGTCGACCTCGACGTGCCGTTCAGCGGCATCTTGCGCCGCGGGTACATGCCCAAGGAGACCTACCACGTGGCTCCGCAGGACATGGCCGGCATCCGCCGCGACAACGGGAGCATCCTCTGGGCCGACGAGGCGCAGTCGACGCTCGAGGCTTCGCACCTGATCCACGAGATGATGCACGTGGTCGTCTGGCGGGAGACTGGCTACCAGCCGCAGAGTCACGCCGAGGACGACATGCTGGCACTTGAGCGGGAAGCCTGCCGGCGACTGCGACTCGACTGGACCAGTCACATGGCCGGGTATGGAGTCGCCGGCCAACAGGAGTGGCTCGACATGTCGATGCGCGAACGCGGGACACTGCTGGCGGCGTCACGGGTGGCGATGGAAAGGCTGGGGCTGATGCGAGACGGGAAGCCGACGTACCTGCGGACGGGCGCGATCATCGACGGCGCTGCGACGGCTCTGGTGGAGAGGCGGGTGGCGTCGTGACCGTCCCCGTCGTCGCTGTCACCGTCATCCCCGGCGAGGTCCGTGTGGCTTCGATCTGGCTCGTGCGCGCCACCGAAGACCACGTCCACATCGAGATGGACTTCCACACCAAGCATGCGGACTTCACCGCCGAGGGATCGAAGTCCTTCAGCGACGAGCGGGACTTCTACGTCGACGCTTCCGATGAGGCTCTCCACCTCGACGAAGGGCTGCGCGGCACGTCTACGTGCATCACCGTGCGAGGCGTACCGAAGGACTGGACTTCGGTCACTCTGCTGAGCCGCTACACCGGGCGCATCGTGTTGCTGAGACGCCAGGACGATGACGTCAGGGCAGACGAGCCGCTGCTGTGGAGCGACGGGTCGTGACCCCGCCGTCCATGCCGCGCCTCAAGCCGAAGCAGGCTGCGAAGGCGAAGCCCGCGTGCCTGTTCGTAGCCGCGATGCTGAAGTACGACCCGCCGAACCTGGTAGCGGAGATCCCGATCCGGCTCGTGTCCGAGTCCAACCAGCACGTCCACTGGCGCGTGAAGGCCGGGCGCGTGAAGGCGCAGCGGGATGCGGTCGCGCGGTGGCTCGGGCAAGTAGACGGCGCTTTCTTCGCCGGCGAACTCATCGTCACCGTGACCCGGATCGCCCCGCGGCTGCTCGACGAGCATGACAATTTGCCGTCCGCTTGTAAGGCAAGCGTAGATGCCATAGCTCAATGGCTAGGCCTGAAGAACGACCGCGACCCGCGCGTGCGGTGGTCGTGCGAGCAGGTGCAGCGCGCCGCGAAGACGTACGGCGTGGCGATCCGCGTAGAGGTGACTCAGCCGGACGACTACTCACAAGCCAAGACACGAGGCACATCCACATGACTACCTGCCTGAAGGCCACGCTCGTCGAGTCGGAGCTACTCGCAGCAAGCTCGATCCTCACCGTCTCGGGGGTCAACTTCTCGCTCGCTCGCCCTCTCGCCAAGGACGTTCGCCTCGAGGACATTGCGCAGGGGCTTTCCCTGACGAATCGCTACTCGGGGCAAACCCGGCAAGCCTACTCGGTCGCTCAGCACGCGGTGCTCGTCGCGCGGTCCCTCCGCGATGCCGGCGAGCGCCCGCGTGTCCAGCAATGGGGCCTCCACCACGACGACGCCGAGGCCTACTGCGGCGACGTTACCCGGCCGCTGAAGCGCCTCATGCGACGTGGCGGAGAGTGGAGCGCCTACGACGAGATCGAGAGGCGCATCATGGCTGCGATCGCGGAAGCGCTAGGCTTAGTCGGAACCGAGCAACCGGCCGCCGTCGAACATCACGACAAGGCCGTCGGAGCGCGCGAACAGATCGACCTGGGTCGCGTACCGGCGGACTGGGTGCCACTGGTCACGCCGGCGACGTGCGTCGTCACTCCGTGGAGCGCGGCCAAGGCGCGACGCGTGTTCATGTTCGAGCACCTACGGATCGAGTCGGAGGTGGCAGCGTGATGGCATACGAAAGGCGGATAGCATTATGACCAGTAGCAGCGACAAGATGTACCGGCGTGCCTTGAAGTACGCCAAGGCCTACCACCTGGCGGCGTTCGGCGTCGCCTACGCGACGAACCGCAGGAATGCCTATCGGCGGCTGCGTGCCGCCGACAGGGTGTGCCGCATCCTCCGCGGCGAGCCCGCATTCGCCAGCTGGGTCGGAGACAGCTCGGCGGCGGCTGCTGTGAAGACTCGAGTCTGGTACGAAGTGCGCCGCACCAACATCAAGACAGGCGAGGTTGTCTACCGGAACCGTGGCAACTCGTGGGACCGTATCCGCGGCGAGAAGTACTGTCGCAACGACGCTGTCGTGTGGATGCGGCACGAGCGCGCTTGCTCCGATCACACCGGCGCCAAGATGCGGTTCGTCGTCGTCAAGGTCACGCGGCGACGGGTGTCGAAGTGACGCAGCGGCGCGTTGCCATCGTGGGCACGAGGCCAGCCACCACGGCTGACCAGCGCGAAGAGTGGGGGTGCATCCGCGAGGACGTCTTCCGCTTCGTCCAGGCGCTACCGTTCGACGTGGTCCTCGTCTCGGGTGGCGCAAGCGGAGTGGACAAGATGGCCGAGCACTCGGCTAGCGGGCGCGAGTTCGTGGTGCATCCGGCCGACTGGAACAAGCACGGCAAGGCGGCTGGCCCGACCCGCAACCAGCAGATCGTCGACGACGCGACGGAGATACACGCGTGGCCATCGTCCTGGTCGCGCGGTACGTGGGACACGATCCGCAAGGCCAAGGCTTCTGGCAAGGTGCTCGTGGTGCATGAGCCGTTCAAGGTGCGATCGTGAAGCAGGCCGCCATTCACCTGTCCTTCGATGGCCTGCCGCTTTGCGGGCCTGTCCGCGAGACCAGCGTGTTCGATGCGCTCACCCAGCTCGAGATGGCAAAGGCAAAGCAGAGCACCGAGAGCGTCGACTCCTGCATGCGGAGATGGAAGCTCGCCACGGCGCGCGCGGTCGCGGCACGCGCAGAGGAGCGCGTCACCATCGGACCAGGCCACAAGGCCACGTGCACGATGTGCCTCGCGAGGCTGCGCCAGTTCCCGCAGCTGGCGAACGTGCGCCCGTGACGACCACCGTGGCGCCTTCCGTTGACGTGGACGGGAAAGCAGTGGACAACGTCAGTTCAGGCTGCGCGCGTGTTCGCGCGGGCGCTGAAAACGCCGACGGCCGCTTTGCAAGAGCGGCCGCCGACTGCCACCGAATCGAAGGGAGCGACTCAGTGAGTGAGATTTCTCTACCCGAAGCCGCACTAGGTGTCGACGGGGAACTCGTGGCCACGGGTGCCGGCGTTCAGCGCGAGGCGTCGGTCAACTCGTGACATGGACAAGGCTCGACGATCGGTGGGACGACTCCGAGAAGCTGGCCGCCGCTTCGGAGGCGGTGGGCGACTCGGCGTACGCGCTGTGGGCGCGCGCTGTCACGTTCTGCAACCGCAGCCTCACCGACGGCAGGATATCCGGCCCCAAGCTCCGAGCGCTCACGCTTCACAAGCGACCTCAGGATGTCGTAGACGCCCTCGTGAAGGCCGGCGCGATCGATCCGATCGCCGACGGATCCTTTGAAGTGCATGATTTTCTTCACTGGAATGACAGCAAGAAAGCGGTCGAAGACCGCCGCATGGTCAAGCGTCAGGCTGCGAGCAGGGGCGGCGCCGCCACGAGCGCGGCGCGCCAGGCGAGCAGCAGGCGAGTAGCACCGTGCTTGACCACTGCTGCTCCGCTGGCACTCCGTTGGAGTAGTCCTTCTCCTTCTCCTTCTCCTTCTCCATCTGAAGAAGCAGAAGCAGCAGCAGACCCGGCTGCGGCGGCGGCTGCCAATCCCGAGCAAGCCCCCGGACCGGACCACAGAGACCACGGCCCGCCACGTCGGTCGACGACCCAGACGCCGGACGGCCAGGCGATCCTCGCCGCCCTCAAGGCTTCCGATTCGCTGATGGGCGTGGCGTCGCTCGAGTTCGCCCAGCGCCTTGCCGCGCACTGCGACCCGATCGGCGGACGGCTAGCGGTCGCCGACGTGCTCGGCGCCATCGCCGAGGCCGACGCCAAGGAATCCACACGGCTGTCGGTCGGCGAGCCGCACCGCGATCGAGGCACGCTTGCCTCGATGGTCGCCGGATTCGTCAAGCAGGCGACTCGCGCCGGCAAGGCGGCCAGCCGCGGGCTCGACGCCCACCACCAAGCGGTGGACCCAGACGAGACCGAGCGGCAGCGGCTCGGCAAAGCGCCGCCGCGGGCTCCGGAGGTCAGAGCTGCGCCAAAGGCGTGGGACGATCTCGGCGACGTCGCCAGGGGGCTCTGGGGTTCCAGAGCGGACTACGAAGCCAGGTGCCTATCATGAGCGCCCGTCACCAGCCGCCGATCGTGGCCGGCCGAGTCCCGCCGCACGACCTGGACGCAGAGGCGTCGGTACTCTCGGCTTGCATGCTCAAAGCCGGATCCATCGCCGACGTTGCCGACATGCTCGATCCGTCGGACTTCTACAGCGAGTCGAACGGCGCCATCTACGCCACCGCCATGGAGCTCGACGACTCAGGCAAACCCATCGACATCGTCACGATTGCGACTCTCCTGCGGGGCCGCGATGAGCTAGCAAGAGTCGGCGGGTCCGCCTACCTAGCTCAGATCGTAGATGCGACGCCTGCCATCTGGAACCTTCGGGCGCACGCCGCAATCGTGCGCGACAAGGCTCGCCAGCGACGACTGATCGCAGAATGCCAAGCGCTCGCCGCAGAGGGCTACGGCGACGTCGGGGAGGTTTCGGCCTGGCTCGACGAGGCCGAGGGCCGCGTCTGCGCTGTTGCCAACTCACGGCGCGTTGATGAGGACGAGCCGGAGCTTCCCAGGGCCATCATCGAGAGGATCTTCAAGTCGTTCGGCGACGAAGCCGCGGGGCGCGTGCCTCAGCAAGTGCGCGTGCCAACTGGCCTTGTCGACCTGGACAAACTGCTGAAGGGCGGCGGGCTTGCCATCGGTGGCGTGACGACGATGGGCGCCTACTGGGGCGTCGGCAAGACGTCACTCGCTCTCGAGATCGCTGGTCGGGTGTCAATGTCCGGCCACCGGGGACCGCCGAGCAAGCGCGACGACGGGACTGAGCAGCCGGGGACGCTCACGGGCGTGATGGTTTTTTCGCTCGAGATGCCGAAGGACGAGCTAATGGAGCGCGCCATCGCCCAAGGCGCTCGAGTTGACCTCGCCAAGGACAAGAGCACCTGGTCCCGAGACGAGTGGAGCGCGGCTACAGAAGAGGCCCAGCGACTGTCACGCGCTCCGTTCTGGACGGATGACCGATCCGAGCACACGCCCACCACGATTCGATCGCGCCTTCGTCGTGCCAAGGCTGAAGCCAGACGAATGGGCGTCGAGATTCGCCTGGTCGTGATCGACTACTTGCAGCTGGTGAGCGGCAAGAGCTTCATCGGCAAGGGGTCACGCGAGGAGGAGGTGGCGTACCTAGCGCGATCCACCAAGTTGCTAGCAAGGTCCGAACAGGTACACGTGATCGCCGTGGCGCAACTGAACGACGACGCTTCAAAGCGTGGCAACGACAAGCGACCTCGCTCGTCGGACTTCAGAGAGTCGAAGGCCATCCCGATGAACGCCGACAACTGCATCCTGATTCACAATCCGTTCGCTCGCGCCCGAGCACTCGCCCGACGAGACGGTGGGCATGCAGACAAGGCGCCAGAAGCAGAGGTAGTAGAGCTAATCGTAGACAAGCAGCGAGGCGGGCGCACAGGCACGGTCCGCGCGCTGTTCGAGCCAGCTTTCACCTCGTTTCGATCGTTCGATGGGCGCCAATACGACGAGAGCGTCGACCTGTGATCCACAACTTCAACGAGGCACCATGACCGACTCCCGCCCGCTCCACGTCTACACCGACAACACCGAATGGCTCATCGGGCCCGACCTTGAGGCCGCCATCGTCGCCGCCCACAAGCAGGTCGAGTTTCCGCTCGACGTGGATCGCGATCGCTACCGGACCGAAGACCTTGCGGCCGAGATGAGTGCGTGGATGGATCCGCGCGAGTTGACGATCTCGGAGCCTGGCCACCCGCTCGGGCACATCGTCACGCTCACCTTCGCGGCGTGGGCGGCAAAGATGGGTACCGGCTACCTGTTCGCGGCGGACTCGTGATGGACTACCAAGACTACCTGGGGCGGGCATCCATCCAAGATGGCGACTACTGGTCGCCGACGCCATGCGAGGCCGATTGGTCCTGCCCGGAGCCAGATATCTGGCCCTCGCGCGGCTGGCCTGCGTCAACGATGGATCTGCGCGCCTCGCGGGCGACTCCGCATCGTCCGCCGAGTCAGGTCGAACATCGATGGCACAAGGTCAAGCGACAGGTCTGGAGGAGGGCATCATGATCAAGGCTCAGGTCGGGGACCGGGTCGTCGAGGAGTCGCGCCGGGGCTGGAGCCCGATGCGCTGGCTGCGCTTCCGGACCGTGGTGAAGGTCACGGCGACGCGGCTGACCACCGACACCGGCGAGGTGTGGGACCGAGAGAGCGGCCGGCGCGTACCCAGGGAGCCGCGCTCCGAGGTCCGCGACCTCGTGCCTGGCGACGATGCGCGCGCGGTGCGGGAGGCGCGACGCGCGCGAGTGCGATCGGACCTCTCGGCCGTCGAGCGCTACAGCGACCAGCTGACCGACCTCGAGGTCGAGGCGCTCGATACGGTGATGAGCCAGATCGCGGCCCGGCTCAGGATCGGCGTCCGATGATCTCCGCAAAGGTCGGAGACAGGGTCGTCGAGGAGGAGCGTTATGGATGGAGTTCGAGCCACCGCATGCGCTTCCGGACCGTGACGAAGGCCACCGTAGCCCGGCTAACCACCGACGACGGCATGGTGTGGGACCGAAAGACCGGGCGGCGCGTGCCCAAGGCGACGCCGGGCCGCATCCGTGACGAGGAGCCTGGCGACGTCGCGCGCGCGGCGCTGGAGGTGTGTCGATGGCGAGTGCGCGACGATCTCTCGACCGCGGCGCGCCATCCCGACCAGCTGACCAACGACGAGGTCGTTGTCATCGACACGGTGTTGCGTCAGATTGCTGCCAGGCTCAGGGCCAGCGTCCGATGAGCCGCGTGGTCGAGTATCGCGAGCTGCTGGACTACATCGCCAGCCTGCCTGCCGGCTGGTACGACGACCAGAGCGGGCCTGTCGACGCCGGGGCAATCGCGGAGTGCGCGGCGTTCCTGGCGCGGGTCGGCGATGCTTGCTTGCCGTTCTCGCTGCACCCCATCCCGGGCGTCGTGAGCGGCTTGCAGGCGGAGGTGGACGACCTGGTCAGATGCGGCGGGATGGTGTTCGTATTCTACGCCGGTCGGCGGACCTGTTTTTTGTACGACGCAGACGACGTAGTCGAGGCGGACTTATGACCTGGGAGATCCTCGACGTGAGCGAGTCGGGCGCGATGGGCGACGTGAGAGGCGTCTACCTGCACCGGGTCGTCGGTGAGGTAGAGCTGCTCTGGGTCGAGGTCTGTGCCGCGCCGGTCGCGTCCGGCTACCAGGTCCTGGTCACGGGTCGCAAGGTGTCCTCGTTCGCCAGCCTCGACGAGGCATCAAGGTTCGCCGACCTGCTCGACCTCGACCGCGAGCTTCACGCCGTCGAGGTCGACGCGCAGCTGCGATCGAGCGGATACCAGGTCCATGTCACGAGACGTAAGGCAGCCTCGTTCGCTGGACTGGACGAGGCCGCGCGATATGCGGCGATGCTCATCTGCACCAAGCTGGAGCGCTGGAGATGAGCTGCTGGGAGATCGTCGCGGTGGCAGAGGCTGGCGGTGTGCGAGGCATCGTCCTGTTCAGTGCCGAGGTCGAGCCGGTCGACGCGACTCGACGGCCAGGCGTCACGCCGGACGGGCTGTCGCTGGAGAGGATCGCGGCGATGTCGGGGATCACGAAGCAAGGGGTCGAGTACCAGATACGGGGCGCGCTACGGCGCGCGAGAGGCAGGATGAAGACATGAGCGACGTGACGCACGAGGAGATCATGGGCCGGCTGGGGCTGCTGCCGTGGGAGGAACATCGGGCAGCGGTGCTCGCTCGAGACGCCTACGGCACGCAGTACGAGCGAGGGACGGGGCGCACGACCTGGGCATGCGTCGAGGCTCTCCGCGCGTGCATGAGCGGGCGAGACGCCGTCATCCACGTCTCCAATAGTCATGCCGCCCTAGGTCGCGCGCGCGAGACCTACGATCTGCTGGTCGACATGGCTGGACGGCTGGGGCTCACGTGGGTCGCGCGCAGCGGGCGCGTGAGGATCTCAGCCGGTGAAATAGCCGTCGTGCTCTACGCAGAGGCGGCGGATGGCGACCGAGGGCCCCTCCCGCGCGAGGATCTGGGCGTGGGGCATCTGGCCGTGAGGATCACCGACCGATCCATGGACCGCACAGCGAGGGTGGGGGCCGAGGTCGACCGCGCCTCCGAGTCCGAGCTGCGCTGGGCGTACGTGAGGTCTTCGTGATCTACCTCGACGAGGAGGAGCATCACCTCGACGCCAGGAGCCACGGCTACACAGCGCGCATAGCAGAGTTGCGCTCCACGCCGTACGACTGGGATGACTCGGGCCCGCGTCTGGCGCATCCCGCCGCTACCGATGCAGCCGAGCGCTTCCTGGCGCGCATCGATCCAGACGGCTACGGGTGGAGCGTCTACGCGACCAGGGAGGGCGGCATCTGGTGCGAGTCCTCCGACGTCCTCGGGGAGATGGCCATGACCTTCGACTTCGAGCCAGGTGGCATCGTCTGCGGGACATGGATGGACCTGGCGACCGGCGAGTTCGTCGAGGTCGACCTGGTGGAGGACTGATGACCCACGCCGACGAGGAGGAGGAGGAGTCCGAACTCCGGTGCGAGGAGTGCCTGGAGATCCTCAGCGTGCCCTTCTGCTCGGAGCCGACCCGGTTCTGCACCGACTGCGCGCACGAGATTGCCGAGCGCCTCACGGACGCGGAGGCCGCCCGCACCAGCGCAGCATGGATGAGGGATCGGTTCGGGTCATGAGCCACGACCACGAAGAACTGCCGCCGCTGCCCATCGGTCCGATAATCGGAGCCTTGCTTCTGGTTCTCAGTCGCGCGACGTGGTGGGCATGGGAGTTTCACCAGCAGCAACGCGACGACCGCCGGTGGTCTGAGCCCACCAAAAGTAGATCATGACTATCATCGCTCGAGCGTGGGTCATCGTCTGCGGTTGCGGTTGCCACAATAACAGCCACAGCATCCGGTCGATATTCTCGCAGTGGTGGGACGGCGCGTCGTGGACATACGGCCGCGAGCACGCGCAGGAGTACACGCTGCAAGATGCTAGGGTGGCTCGGGTGACGGCAGCGGCGCACGTGACGGCGCACGGCAAGCAATGGCCGGCGAAGGTATACCGGAGAGGGAGACGGACGCGATGACCGACGACGAACTGATACGGCTGGAAGCGCTACTACGGGCCGCCTACGCGCCTCCGCGTGACGCCGCGATTCTTGCCACCGAGTGCGCCGAACGCGCCGCATCCGAACTCGACGCCGCCATGACCGACGACGCGATCCGCGCTGTCCTCACCGCAGAAGTGAGGCGCGTGGAGGACCTCGTCTCGTCGTGGATCGGCAAGCCAGGGCATGGCGGCGACGATGCGTGGGACGGCTGGAACAAGGGCGCGATGTGCATGATGCAGTGGATTGCGAAAGGCGAGGTGATTCGATGAAGGCCCTGGAATGCTCCGAATGCGAGGCCATGTTCACCCCGTCGCCGGGTTCGCCGTTCCAGCAGCACTGGCCGTGGTTCTGCTCGGCGACATGCCATCTTCGCGCAACCAAGCCTGCCGACGCCCCGTCACCCGGTGACCTCGTCGGCGCGCTCCAAGACCGCATTCACCCGGCGAGCATGCGAATGCTTGCCGCCGCGCCGGTAGCTCAGGGCTTCCCGCCGGGCAGGGGCTGCATGCCGTGCTGCGAGGCCGGCAAGGACTGCCTATGCTTCGGCCCTCAGCAGACCACGCCCCGCACCCTCACGGTGCTCGCGTCCGACCTGGCGGCAATGGAACGGGACAACGCCCACCTGCGTGCGCAGCGGGACGAGCTACAGCAGGCGAACACCAGGCTTGTCGAGGAGCGCCGGGCGGTCGACTGGACTGCGCAACTTCAGACGATGTTCTCCGCGTTCGAGCAGGCCCGCCCGCGGCAACCGGCGTGGCCCGACGAGGAGACGATAGAGCTGCGCCGCTCGCTGTTCGCCGAGGAGGCAAGGGAGACGCTCGACGCGATCGACACGCGCGACATGGTCGAGGTGGCGGACGGCGTCATCGACACCTGCGTAGTCGGGCTCGGCATGCTGATGGCCTTCGGTATCGACCCGCGGCCCATCTGGGCGGAGGTGCTGCGCAGCAACATGGCGAAGGTGGCAGGCGGCATCACCCGCAACGCGGCGGGCAAGGTCCAGAAGCCACCCGGCTGGACGCCGCCCGACATAGCTGGCGAGCTCCAACGGCAGGGCTACCGCGTGGTCCGCGCGGCGGCCTACGTTGGCGGCGGGAGCGTCCAACCCGAAGGTACGCTGACGATCTCTGACGGCTTCGTCGCCACGATCGCGATGTGCGGCGAACCGACCTTCGCGGGCGCCATGAGCTATCCCGCAGTAGTCGTCGAGGACGTCTTCTCGTTCCCCGCCGCGATCGATACATGGCTTGCTAACGGCGACATCTGCGCCGCTGGGCGGAAGCCGTGAGGCCCCAAGATTGCCCTGGCGAGTGCGAAGCGCCGCGATGGCGCGCTATCGAGCTAGCTGCCGGGGCCCTGCTCATCGTCGACGCGGCGGTGCTGCCGGACGACCTGCGCCAGCAGCTCATGGTCGCAGCGATCAAGATGCTCCGCGAAACTATTGCTGCCGGCCCCCGCGGCAGCGGCACCTAGCGTCGCCGGCGAAGACGGCGAGAGATCTAGGATGCAGAGAAGAAGAGCAGGCTCTCGCCCGCAGACTTCGTCCGCATTCTCTGGGGTGGATCCAGATTTGTCAACAGGGGCGCACCAGTGGGTGTGCCTGAAACCTCAAGCGGTGGGTCATGAGTGACTTGGAAGTGTCCGAGATTGTTGAGGAATCAGCGGCGTCAACAATCGAAATAAGTCCCGCGCGCGCGCGTGAGGCACTTCTTGAGGCTGCGCAAGAGCTTCAGCGGCGGCTAGAGCGCGCTCCCAGCGCGAAGGAACGTGTGTGGTTTTGCCTTGAGGCTTTCGAGGACGACCTCTTCGTGCGCGGCGAGTCCTCTCCCCTGTTGGCGGAGGTGTGGGGTCTGCATCCGAATACCGTGGAGCGCAGCGCGGCAACGGCGGCGCAGATGTTGGAGGACCCGGGCAACGTCGACCGAGCCCGGGCCGAGGTCACCACGCGGGCGCTGCGTCGGAGCGACGAGGTCTACCAGCGGGCTACGAAGGCGATGGATCGTGAAGCTGCGGGCCTGTACGCGGCGAGCAACCAGTCGCTTGACCTGTACGGCAAGGCGACGGGCGCCATCAGCAACACGACGCAGGTGGGCATCGTCATCGTCGGCAAGGATGGGTCGCCACAGCTTCGCCCCGAGGTGCGGCAGCTGGTAGACGCGTCACAGGACCAGTTCCTTGCCGCGCAGCGCGCCGCGGTGGCGGAGTTGGCGGAGTCGTTCCCGGGGCTGGAGGAGGCGTTCGACGAGGCCTTCGAGCGGCAAGCTCGGACGTTGTCGACTACGAGTGGTGGGTAACGCGCGGGGCGATAACGCAGTGGAGGAGGTTATGATGGTGGGCCACGATGGTCGGAACGATGAGGCTGCTGTGATGAGCGAAGTTGTCATGAGCGAGGAGGTTGCTGCGATGAACGAAGTTGTCCCGAAAGAGGAGGACGTGATGTTACGTTTCCAGTACGACAAGCAAGCCAACGTCATTGTCGATATGGACGATCCGATCGAGAAAAGTAGATCCGCCCGCGTTGCCGCCACCGCGGCGACGTTGAGGAACGTAGGCGTGAGCGTCCTTCACGACGCCGCGACGGAACTCGCCACTGATGTTGTCCATCACTTGGACACTGCTGCCGGAAGGTGGGGGCGACAGTTTCTCGTTGAGGCGAATATTCATCGCGAAGGCGACACCTACGCCGTAGGTTTTCGTCACCCGTTGCCACTCGGCATAGGCAGGTCGATCGCCGAGGCGTACGCCGTGCTGATCGGCGACATGCTGGAGTTGTCTCGAGAGATCACGGCCGCACTGGATGCGCAGGCCGCGAAGCTGCGAGCTACGAGCGCGACCATTGAGGCGATGGCGAGCGCTACGAAGACGTAGGCTGCGAGGGCTTGGTGGCGGCGGGCGAAGGAGCAGAAGCGATGAGACTCTGGATCCGTTTCTATGGCGGTGTCGACGGCGACTACCGCCCCACGTACTTCGCCGCCGTTCACCCGAGCGGGCCGACGTTCGAGTGGTGGTGCGTCGGCTCTCGCGAGGGCGAGCCGGAGTTCATCGTCTGCGCGATGGTCGACGCGCCGACTGAAGCCGAGGGCATTGCCACGGTCCGGTCGTTCTGGCCCGAGGCCGAAGGTCTGACCTGCGAGGCACACGCGCCTGACTGGCTGCCAGGCGACAGGTTCCAGATGAGAGGGCACGCGTGATCGACACCACTGGCAGATCCTACGCGGAGACGCTACGGGCTGAGGCGGCCGCGTTCGAGCGCGACTGCGCGGCCAGCAAGCGACTGCTGGCGGCCGGCGTTCGGCTAGCCGAGGTCGTGGCCCGCTTGGTCGAGCGACACGGCGCGGTGTGGGTCGCGGATCGGGTCGAGCTGCTGGACGAGGAGCGCTAGGTGCTTGGCCACGACAGCATGCCATGCTACAGTGGCCTCATGGGAACAATGTCAACGAGAGGCCAGATGGCCCTGGAACTGCTCACCGCGCCGAAGCCCCACACACAGGCGAGCGTGGCGCGCGAGCTGCGGGTCACGCGGGAGGCGGTGCGTAGGTGGACCGCGGGCATGAACCGGCCCGAGCCTCGGCTGCGCGCCGAGCTGGAGCGCCACACGGGCATCCCGGCGGCCTGGTGGGATGAGCCGACCTCGGCCGACCCCGGAGAAGTGGGGCGCGACCGTGTGACGAGGTTTGACGTTAGGTGGCGAGAGCCGTTCCTTGATAGCCTCGACGAACTCCAAGGTTCGGTGCGCCAAGAGGGGGTGCGCGTCGTCCGCATCCCGGACGACGACGAAGAAGTCAAGGTGCCGTCGTGAAGCCTCGGACCTTGTGGGTCGTGCTCGATCCCGCCGACGGCCTCGCCCTGGACGTCGCTTTCTCGGCCCTGGCTGCGGCTCGCGAGCACTGCCGCGGCTCATGGCCCGGGGTCGAGTCGCACATCGTCCCGTACGCGCCGGCGACGTCCCGCCGGTCGTATCCGTACACGCCGAAGGCGACGTCAGTTGCAGGGGGCGAAGTGACGCGGCTCGATGCGCTCAAGACCGAGGCGCTCGCATGGGCGACCGCGTGGAAGGCCGGCCACGTGGCCGGGCGCGCTGACGCCGAGGCCGAGGCACTGGCTGCGTGGCGGGGCGCGAGGCTTCGTACCCTCCGCTACGCCCGCGAGCTGCACGCTGAGAGGGCTGCGGCTTGGTCGACGGAGGCGAGCTGGGACACTGGCGCCGAGTCCGACGAAGAGAGAGCTGAGGCGCGGCGCCGGATGCGGGCCCATCGGCGAGCGATGGACCAGATCGGCCTGATCACGCGGCGGAGCGCGATGCTCCGCACCCTGCGATACGCGTACGACCTGCACGCTGAGCGGAGCCTGGCCTGGTCGACGGAGGCAGCGGGCGACTCCGACGGGGACGCTACCTACAGGATGAAGGCGCGGCGACGCATGATGCTCCACCGGCGAGCGATGGACCGGATCGCGCGCCTCATCCGAGGTGAGCCAGCCTTCGGCAAGGTGGCGTCGTGACGGCGCGCGCGCGAGGGCCAGCGTGGGAGCAGATGCAGCGGGACGTGCGGGAGTTTATGGGCGTTACGGACGAGGCCTCGGACAATCTGCTGTGCCGTTACGGCTACGCAGCGGGCCGGGCTGACGCCGAGGACGAGGGCCTAGCCGCGCGCCGGAGCGCAACGCGTCGCACGTTGGTGTACGCCTACCACCTGCAATCTGAGCGGGCGGCGGCATGGGGCCTCGTGTGGGGTCCGAAGGCCAGGCGGTACAAGGCTCTCCACCTTCGGGCGATGACCCGGATCGCGTGCCTCATCCGAGGCGAACCGGCCTTCGGGAAGGCGGCGCCGTGACGCCCGCCGAGCGCCTGAGGCGCGACGTGGATTGGATGGTCGAGGTGGCGAGATCGGACGCAACTGATCAGGAAAGCGACTACGAAGACGGCCGGGCTGACGCCGAGGCCGAGGGCGCGCGGAAGCTCTCCGCGATGCGGCAGCGCGCCCTTCGATACGCCTACCACCTGCACGCTGAGCGAGCTGTGGCGTGGAGCATCATCCAAGGGGCCCTGGCGCGACACCACATGCAGATCCACCGGCGGGCGATGGGCCGGATCGACAGGCTCGTCTTGGGGCTGCCTGCGTTCAAGGTGACGACGTGACGACCAATTCCAACGCCAACAGGAGACCACGCCATGAGCAGGACTGACCCGACGCAAGAGTGGACCATCGACCGACAGCAGAGCCGAGACGGCAGGGTCTTCGCCCGCCTTCTCATCGGCGGCCAGCCCGTTGGCGGAGTGGTCGGGAGCGTCCTTGAGATCGACGACCTCGAGCGTCGGCTAGCGCAAGTGTCTGTCGCGTCGCTCGTCAGCGATGCTGCGGTGGACGCGGCAATGGAAAGCTACGGCTCGAAGTTCGAGGCCGCGTCCGATCTTGACCGACGCGAGCTCTACAAGGAGGCATGCGCGATGCAGGGCGCCATCCTCGCGGCCGCGCGCGTGGCAGAACTCGAGCGCGCGCTCGCTGCATGGTGATCCGCATGGTGGCCCTCGCGCCGATGGGTCGCACGCCATCACCGCGGCGCGCCCATCATCCTTGCGTCCGACTCGGCGGTCTCGCGCTCGCGACCAACGAGCCGGTCGAATCGTTCCCGTTCGATCTGACGCCTCAGGCGGAGGAGTTCCCCGAAGGTCATCTGGCGAACGAGCGGACGACTGGAGGCCGGCGGCAGAGGGGGCATCATGCCGTCGCGTGTCGCATCGCGCGTGCCGTGGAGAAGACATGAGCGAACAGGGTCGGATCAGGGGTTGGAAGAGCATCGCGAGTTCGGTCGCCACGCTCGTACTGGGTACACAGATCGTCCAGCTGCCACACCACGAACGCCGCGAATGTGGCGCGCGCGAACAGCGCGTCAGCGTGCGGCCGTGACGGCCCGAGTCTCGCCCGCGGCGACCGCGCTCGTCCAAGCTGGGCTGCTGGCCAAGCTCGGCGCGACCCAGCGCCAACGTGCCGACGTCAACGAGACGCTTTACCAGTTCGTCCCTCGCGTGTCGCGCAGGTTCCAAGCCCCGTACCACCTGCGTCCGATCCTGAGCCTACTGGACGAGGCGCTGACTACCGGCGGAGTGGAAGCGTGTTCGTCAACGCCACCTCGACACACGAAGACGTCTTCCATCGTTCACTGGATCGTCAAGAAGGTCTGCGTTAGGCCGCACACGTACATAGGCTATGGCACTTACAACCAGGACCGCGCGGACTCAGAGAGCGGCAAGGCGCGAATCATAGCCAATGCGGCAGGCGTTGAGTTCAGACGCGACACCATGCGCGAATGGCAACTCGCGAACGGTAGCAAGATTATCTGGGGCGGCGTCGGCGGCGCATGGACTGGCGAAGGTTTTCACGTCGTCATTATTGACGACCCTTTCAAGAACCGCGAAGAAGCAGAAAGCCCGCTTATTCGCGAGAAGGTGTGGGAGTGGTTCAACGACGTCATCTACACGCGCCAAGAGCCTGGCAAGATGGCCACGTCGTTCATCGTCAACCATACTCGATGGCACACGGACGATCTCATCGGCCGGCTCACCAAGCAGGGTTGGCGCAGCGTGAACTTGCCAGCGATCTCTGATGATGGGGACGCGCTGTGGCCAGAGGGATTCGATATTGACCGGCTACGAAAGGCAGAGGCGCAGCTGGGCCCGTACGCTTTCGCTTCACTGTACCAGGGGCGACCTATCGCCAAGGGCGCAGAGGTTTTCGGAGAGCCGACATACTTTGATTCGCTCCCCGTAGGGGTCGGCTACCGCTGCGCCATCGGAAACGACTTCGCTTACACCGTCCGGACATGGTCGGACTTCTCGGTTGGCGTAGCGTTGCGTCGATACGTCACTGGCGTGTCGTACGTGGTAGAGGTCGTCCGCGAGCGGTGCGAGTTGCCCGCGTTCCGCAAGAAGCTTCGCGAGATGGCGGATCGTCACCCAGGCGCGCAGATCCTCGGCTTCGTGTCAGGCACCGAGAAGGGCGGGCTTCAGTTCTTTGGCGAAGGTGACCCCAAGGAACGCGTCTGTGTCGAGCCACTCAACGCAGTTGGCGACAAGTTCCAGCGCGCGCAGGCGGTGGCCGCTGCGTGGAACTCTGGCGATGTTCAGATCCCGCGCAGTCTGTTGGCGCTCGGTGAATGCGGCGCGCATCTGCGGGCCACGGACGAAGGCATGGCGCCGTGGCTGCCGGCGTTCCTCGACGAGGTACGGAGCTTCACCGGTGTAAAGGATGCGCACGATGACCAGGTCGACGCGCTCGCTGGGGCATTCGAGCCGTTTCGAACGATGTTGCCAAGTGGTAGCGATCACGACCGCAGACCACAGGCTCTTGATGCCGACAGGTCGCAGCGATGGGGCAACGACGGCCGCGGCTTCGGCTGACTCTGCTATGTAGCGCTGAGCGGGCTGGTCCTGCTCTGGAGGTGGTAGTGGGCGAGGTGGACATCTACGAGGCGGGCAGGGCGCCGCGCGTCATCACCAGGACAGAGCGCGAAGTGTTGGGCGTCGAGCCAGTCGAAGGCGTGCAGGACCGGCCGCGCGCGACATGGGCTGGCGGTGCGGTCCAGGTTGCTGCGGACAGCATGCGAAGACCACCGCCGGTGAGTGGAGACGAGACCGATGGCGAGTAACAAGAAGGCCGACGACGACCGCGAGCGCGACCGCGAAGACCACGAGTCGCGTCACGCCGCTCGGCGCATGGGCTTGGCCGAGGTCGATCTGCGGTGGCTCTACGGAGGGTCCGCAGACGGAAGCAGCGCCCGCGGCGACGTGGGCGGACTGCGTTCGTCGATGGGCAGCCAGCTCGACGCCGCTCGGCTGGGCATTGCCTCGACACGTGGCGTGGACGTGAGCGCGTCGACAGACCGGGTGGAGAGTCAGATCATGGCGGCGCGTCGAGAGGAGTGCATCATCGCCAGGCTCGCGGCACTCGGGGATTCCGCCAAGGCTGACCGCATTCGGCGAGTCCTGCGGCTGTCGTACTCCGGCACCGACAACAAGGGTCGAGGCGTGTCGCTACCTGGCGGCTTCCCCGCACTCGCGCTGCTCGCCCCGGCGGCTGTTGCGTCGTGGACCGTCGAGGTGCAGAAGATGGCCAGGCGCTACGTCAACGGCGCGGCTACGGGCCAAGCCGAGGCCGACAAGAGACACCAGGTAGACCTCGCAGACCCATCGAAGACCGACAAGCAGAGGGCGCGCGCGTCGAAGGCGCACGACGCCGCGTTGTCGCACCGACGCACGAGCGCCGCAGTGGGCCGCGAGGTCGTCGACGTCGCGGAGCGGTGGGCCCACGACGAGGGGCTGCTTGCTGACCACCTCAAGCAACTGAGCCAGACCGCCAGGGCCGCGGTGTTCGACGAGGTTGCGTCGATGACGTCCGGGGCGCTAGCAGCGTTCACCCAACACGTCTGTTGGGAGCGTAGGCAGGCGAACACCCACAACCCGCTGAGCGCTCGCAGGTGCGACCGTTGCGGGCACCACGACCCATCCCGCCGCGCAGACGAGCGCCGAGGACGGGCAGCGTGAGCGCGGCGTCATCCGAGGAAGTCGTCGAGCGGTTCCGCATTGAGACCGCGGAGCAGTCGCTCATCGTCGCCAGGTGCGAGGCCCAGCTGCACCGAGCACTCCACGACGGGGAGTGCGCCGCCAAGCGCATGGGCCACGCAAGCGAGAGGATGATGGTGCTCCGCAAGCGGCACACGGAGGCGGTGGTGAGGCTTCGTGTAATCGATGAGCACGTGGCAGCTATGGCGCTCGCCAGGTCCGCCTCGGGGCCGCAGCGCGCCGAGCTTGCGGCGCTGGGTCCGGTTGGGCGATTGCCCGAAACGCCGCACCTGATGGTGTCGGTGGAGGACGGCGGGGAGTTCGTGGTCATCGGCTCGCCGGCAGCAGCGCAAGCTTGTTCGGCGCGCGCCATCACCGTTGTCGCTGGGGTGCCTGTCATCCCGAACCTGGAGGCCGGCATGCGTCGACACTTCGCACTCGAGTACGTCCGGGGCGGGTGGTATCGCACGTCCGAGAGGTTGGCTGCGTTCGTCCTCGAGGTGCGCCACGGCCACGATGTCGGGTGGATGATGGATCGAATCGTAGGGGGGCAGGCATGAGAACGTTGCCGGCGACGATGGGGCTCAAGGAGATGGCTCGGCTCGGCAACATGTCTCGCAGAACGATCCAGCGATACCTGCACGACAGGGCCATCACGTGCGAGGGCCGCCGGGTCATGATGATCGACATCAAGGAGAACTGGCCGCGGTTCTACGCGTCGCTCGCCATCGCCTATGAGCAACCCGCCCCGCTCTGCCCCGACTGCGGCGAGATGACCGAGCGCGCCTGCGTCATGTGCTCGTTCAAGGCTGCGTAAGTAACGCGACAACTGGGCGCCAGATAGCGCCAGTTGGCGCCACGGCGCCACACCTATACGTGTGTGAGCGCGCGGGCCCAAGCTAGGTCTGTGACCATCGCCATGCGTGCGATGACGGGCTCCACCAACTTAGGAGCCCCGCCATGTCCAAAGGCTTCGGACCGCACCCGCCGACGGCGTCGTACATCGACGCGACGCTGGTCACGCCGGCTGACGTGACCCCGCTCGTGGATGGGCCGTGCCGTGCGCTTTGGACCACGACCGCCGGCAACGTCAGCTTCATCACGCTCGGCGACACCACGGTGTCGCTGCTGAGCGTAGCTGCGCACGTCGAGCTCCCGTTCGCCTGCACCCACGTCCGGCTCACCGGCACCACTGCGGCGATCCTCGCCCTCTACTGAAGGACTTCAATCATGCCGGTACCCACGTATGGCGAGACCGCCGCCCGCAAGTTCGGCCCCCGCCGGATGACTGTCACGATCGGCGAAGCCGCTCTCACGGCTGCTGCGCTGACCGAGATCGTAGCCATCGGCGCCATCCCGGCCGGCTCGCAAGTCCTCGCGGTCAACATCGCGGTGTCCACTGCCTTCGCTGGCATCACCGGGCCCATCAGCGTCAGCATCGGGTCCACGGGCGACGATGACGCTCTCGTCGCCGACGCTGTCGTGTCGACAGCCGTCGACGGCATGTCCAGCACGCGACCGCTCGGGATCTCGCCCAACAAGGTGTTCGCTGCCGAAACCACGCTGAACGCAACGTTCATCTCGGCCAGCGGCAACCTCGTCGACTGCAGCGCCGGCAGTTGCACCATCGAGATCATCTACGTGACTGGCCTCCAGTTCTGATGTTCGCCTGGGTCCGCTCGCTCTTCCAACGGGCGGGCGAAGGAGTACAGCTAGGCGGCTCGGTTCTCCCAGACCAATCGGTATGGGCGCAGTTCCAGCGCATCGGCGGCAGCGTCACGCCGCAGCAGGTTTCGGAGATCATCCGCGAGGCCGACTCGGGCTACACCGCTCGCTTCGTCGACCTCGCCAACGAGTCCAGGCAGAAAGACTGCCACCTTCAGTCGGTGCTCTTCACCCGTGAGAGCGCCCTATCAAGCTTGCCTTGGGAGCTTCACGTCGAAGGGTCGACGAAGAAGAAGCCCAAGGGTCAGCGTCAGACCCGATTCGTGGAGTCGTGCCTGCGCGGCCATCCTGGTCTCGCCGACCTTTTCGGGCATCTCGCTGGCGGCGCATACTACGGCTACGCCGTCGCCGAGACCGACTGGAAACTGAACGCCCGCGGGCAGATCGTCCCGCGCTCGTTCGTCCGGCACTCCGCGCGGCGCTTTGGGTTTCGTATGTCGGACGGTCGCCTCATCTGGCGCGACCAATCCAGTGGATCCAAGGACGTCGACTTTCGCGCGGACTTCCCGCGTAAGTTTCTTGTTTCTCAGCCGCGCATCACCGGCGACGTGCAGATCCGAGAGGGTCTTGCCCGAATCCTCGTGTGGGCCGCGCTGTTTCGCAACTGGACGATATCCGACTGGCTGAAGCTCGCCGAGTTGGCATGGAAGCCGTGGCGCATCGGCGTCTACGAGAAGAACGCCGACAAGGAAGACATCGACCATCTTGAAGCCCTGTGTCGCAACCTCGTAGCGTCTGGCTCCGGGACGCATGCGAAGGACGTCGAGCTCAAGCTCATGTGGCCCGGCGGTGGAGCAGGCGGCTCGAAGCCCGGTCACAGCGACCTGTTCGACCGAATGGGCGCCGAGATGTCGAAGGCCGTCGTCGGTCAGACACTCACCACCGAGCAGGGCAGGGTCGGATCGCAGGCGCTTGGCAGCGTCCACGACAACGTCAAGAAGGACATCCGGGACTTCGACGCCGAGTGCGTCGCGTCCGTCATCACGCGCGACCTCATCCGCCCGCTGATTGAGATGAACTTTGGGCCTACTGCGCCCGTCCCCGAGTTTCGCTTCGTTACTCGCGATTCAGCCGACATGAAGGCCTTTGCGGAGTCGATGGAGAAGCTTGCGAGCAAGGACGTGCACATGCGCATCCCTGCCGAGTGGGCACGCGACGAGCTTGGCATCCCCGAGCCCGACGAAGACGACGAACTGCTCGGCTCCTGGAACTACGAGGTCGACACAGTCGACATCGAAGCCCACCCCAAGAACGACCCGCCTGAAGGCGAAGACGCGACCGACGCTAACAGCGACGAGGTCGAGTCAGAAGACGAGGCCGCGTGAGCGATCTGCAACAGCGAGACGCGTCCAACCAGGACCGCATGCTCTCGCACACGATGGAGATCCGCGCCATCCGAGAGGAGTCGCGCGAGGTCGACTTCATCTGCTCCACCGAGGCGCTCGACGCGCACGGTACCGTCATCAAGCAAGACGGCTGGGACCTGTCGCGGTTCACGCGCAACCCGGTCGTTCTTTGGTGCCACAACCGTTCAGTCGACGAGCTGCCAGTCGGGCACGCGGTGTCCTTCGGCGTCGAGAAGGACAAGCTCATCGCCACGATTCGGATCGCCACCATCGAGGCGAACCCGAAGGCCGAGCACGTCTGGCAATCGATCCGCCAGAAGACGCTTCGTGGCGTCAGCGTCGGCTTCATGCCGCTCGAGTACCACTGGGAAAAGGACGCTGAAGGTGGCGATGAGCACCTGGTCTTTGACCGTCAGGTGCTCTGCGAGATCTCGATCACGCCACTGCCATCGAACCCTGAAGGCCTCGCCCGTACGCGGCAGATGGCCATGGATGCGCGCGCGCTGCCGCTTCCGAACAAGACCACTGCGACGGACTCTCCGCCGCAAGAAAAGCCCGCTGCCGAGCGCGGCGAGCAGGAAAGGACCGCCATGTCGGACCAGATCACCGAGATTGCCGCGCTCAAGACCAACGTCGCGACGCGTGAAGCCGAGGTCCGCGCCAAAGAGGCCGACCTCATCGAGTCGCGCAAGCTTCTCGATACCGAGCGCGCCGCAAAGGTTGCCATCGAGCGCGAGCTCGACAAGGCCCGCGCGGACCTCGTCGCCATCACCGCCCGAGCCTCCAAGGCCGAGGGTGACGTCGTCGAGCGTGATGTGCGCGCCCTCGTCGGCGTCAAGATCACGCCGGCCGAGGTCGAGGAACAGATCGAGCTGGCGAAGAGCAACCGAAGTCTCTTCGACAAGCTCATGAGCAAGCGCTCCGTGATGCAGGAAATGGTTCCTGCCATTCCCGCGGAGCCCAACACCGAGACGCGCGGCGCCTCCGTCGGCATTGCCGACGACGAGCTTGCGGCCGCCGCCATGAAGGGGGTCTGAGCCATGGCTACCACCGCGCTTCAAGTCACTCCGTTCTCGATCGTCAACACGTACATCGTGGCCGCTGGCCAGGTGGCGACCGTGGGCCGCGCCGTCAAGTTCGCTGCCGCGGACGAACAGGTGCAACTCGCCGGATCCGCCAACGACAAGGGCATCGGCATTGCGCTCCACAGCGCAGTGGCTGGCGCCTCGGTCCAGGTGCTCATGCTGGCGCACTCCATCGTGCCCGTCAGGGTCGGCACCGGCGGCGCAACTCGCGGCGAGTACGCGGTGCTCGCGTCCGACGGCTACATCAACCAGACGCTCGGCGGAGGCTCGACCGTTCGATACATCGGCGGCGTTTTCACGCAGTCCGGAGTCGTCGGCGATTTCGTCGGTCTCGCAGTCGGCGCGTTCGCGGCTGGTAGCGCGTAACAACCTCATCGGGTGACGGCGCCGGACAGGCGCGCGCCCATTCCAACTCTGGACAACGTCGCTCGTCAACCGAGCGCGATGGGGACGCTTGTCCCGAAGGATCACTATGAGCTACTCGCAGAACCTCAAGGCTCTCATCCGGTCGACCAACCCCGAGGATCGGCGCAAGGTCGAGAGCGTTCAGAAGCGCTTCGTCGAGGCGCGCCTTCTGACGCCCGGGCAGCTGTTCACCAGCGCGACCATGTCGAACGTCTCGGTGCAGTACAAAAACGATGAGTACATCGGCGATGTGCTCGTTCCGATCGTCGACGTGGCCAAGGTCGCCGGCACGTACTTCAAGTACGGCAAGGGCGACCGGATGACCTTTCACGATGACAGGATCGGATCGAAGGGAACGCCCAACGAAGTGAGTGAAAGCCGGACCACCGACACGTACTCGTGTACGCCTCGCGCGCTCACCAACTTCATCGGCAGTGAGTCGCTGCGTCAGCAGGACGCTCCTCTCGATGAGATGATGGATCTGACGGAGTCCATCGTTGACAACCTCATGCTCAACAAGGAGATGCGTAAGGCAACGCTTCTCACTACGAGTGGCAACTACGACGCCGCAAACGTCGTGACGTTGTCGGGATCCTCGCAGTGGAACTCTGCCACTGGCGGTGACCCGGTGGCCGCGATTCTCACTGCTGGAACGTCGCTCTGGATGGGCAATGCGCCCAGCGACATCTACGGATGGTGCGGCATCGAGGTCTACAACGTCCTGCGATCGCACCCCGCGGTGCTCGATCTCTTCAAGTACGGCGGGCAGTCAGTGGGCCTCGCCACCGAGGACATGATCGCGAAGTTCTTCGGCTGGAAGGGCCTTGTCGTTGGCAAGGCTCGCAGGCAGACCGCGAACGAAGGACAGACCCCCTCCTACTCGCGCATCTGGGGAAAGAACATGGGCGTCGTTCGAGTCGCTCGCAAGCCAGGCATTCGCGCTGCTTCTTTCGCCTACGACTTCCGCGTGACCGGCGATCCGAAGACCGATCTCTGGTTCCGGCCCGAGCTTGGCATGAGCGGCGGCTACCAGGCGCGCGTCGGATTCAACGAGGGACTCGAGGTGGTCGCGAACGACACCGGCTACCTCATCGCCGCTGCGATCTCCTGAGCATGAGCCGCGGCGGTCGACATGACGCCCATCGAGGCGCAACCAGTCCAAGCACGGCAGTAATCGACGACGCCGCAGACCTCGCCGAAGAGGCAGATCCTGCGGTCGTAGTCGAACCTGCCAAGCCCATGGCGACGAACCAGGAAGCGCCGCGCGCTGCCCGGTTCGTCGTGTCTTACGGCGCGGTGAACCACGACGGTAAAGAGTACCTGACGGGCGAGCCGCTCCCGATCACGGAAGCGCAAGCCGTTCTTCTCGGACCCGCCGTGACGCGCGTCTGATGGCTCTTCCCTACTGGACCTACGACGACCTCGTAGCCCGGGTGGGGATCGACGCCATCCTCGTCGCGTTCGATCGCGACAACGACGGTGAGCCCGACACAGGCACCATCGAGCGGCTGCAAGTCGACTGCGATGCGCACGTAGAGGGCTACCTGCGCGGCATCTACGACCTCGACTCTGTGCGAGACGTGAAGCCCTCGCAAGTTGTCAGGCTGTCGCTCGACTACGCAGAGGCCCGCGTCTGGCGTGTTGCTCCTACGCACGCGCGATGCGACTGGGCCGAATACATCAAGGTCGTCGACGGTGAACTGGCTGGACTTCGGTCCGGCAAGGTCCGGCTCGACGTATCCGGACCGCCCGAGAACGCCGCTAACGTCGGCGGCATGATCGCCTCAGGGTCTGGAAGCATCCAGTGCCCGCCGGTCAAGTTTTACATCGGCGGCATGGGCGACTTCTGATGATCGACATCCGCATCGACGCATCCGAGTTTCGCCGTGCCGCAAACGCGGAGCTTGTCAATCTGGCTCGTGGCTGCGAAGCCGCGGTCGACGAGGCTGGGCGCAAGGGCAAGACAACGGCCCGCGTCCTGGCGCCGCACCGGTCGTACGATCTGCGCAACAGCATCGACGCCCGCGTGACTTCCGCTGGCTCCACCGGCGCCGAGGGCGAACTCGAAGCGATCGCGAATCACGCCTCATTCATGGCGGACGGCACTAAGCCGCACGCCATCGAGGCGCGTCGCAAGAAGATGCTCCGCTGGGTGGGACCAAGTGGCGTGCGCTTCGCGCGGCGCGTGATGCACCCCGGCACCAAGCCCAACGATTACTTTCGGCGCGCCATGCTCGAAGCCGAGATCACGTTGGTTCGCGCAGGCGAGAACGTTGCCAATGCATCGGCCGCCCGCATGTCCCGATGACTGACGTCTTCGGCGGCGTCGACCTGCCCGTCGCTCTCTCCGGGGCCTCGGTTGAGACGACTGAACTCGGTCTAGCTGACCCCACGGCCAGCAAGCTGCTCTCCTTCTGCGCCGCCGTCATGCGCGCCGACTGTGGCACGGAATGGGCGTCCCTGCGCCCCCGTCCTTCTGGTGACACCAAAGGTAGCGACGTGGTCCGGAAGGCCTACGTAGCCAACCCTGAGCGGTACCAGTTCGACAGCGACAACCTCCCGAGCCTGTTCCTCTGGCGTACGCGCGGACGGCAAGAGCAGACGTCGGACGACTTCCGCCACGAGACGGCCAGTTTCTCGCTGCTATGGGTCCTGCCGCCAGACGATCCGCGCAAGGAAGCCAAGCGCGAGCCTTTCGCGCAAGCGATGATGAAGTCGCTCGGTGCTCGCATCCGCGACAACCGGCACCCCGCCTGGTCCGACCCTGGCGACGCCGACCCGAAGGCGTCCACGCTGGTCGCCGACGACGACGCGATCGTTACCGCCAGCGCCACCGCTACCGCGCCCGTGACGCTGACCGGCGGCGCACTCAACGGCGTAATCGGCATCGGCGCGATGTCGCCACGACGCGGGATCAGCATCACCACGTCCGCCGCAACCGGCGCCTACTCGCTCGCAGCCATCGTCATCACCTACGTCGACTGGCTCGGAAACCAGGTTGCTGAGTCCATCGCGCTGACCAGCGTCAATGGTGGCCAGACGATCGTGAGCGCCTTCGAGGCTGCATCCGTCGTCAGCATCGCCATCCCGTCGCAGGTCTCAACGGCCGGCTCGATTCGCATTGGCGTGCAGGCCAGGACGGGCCGCGGGTCATCGCTCTCGAAGGCCACCGGCCTGCTGAGCGTAGGGCTCACCGAATGGTCACCCCACACGCTGTCCATCGATATCGTTGCGGCTGGCGGCAATACCGAGCGCACCGCGAAGTACTTCGGCGTGATCGCGACCGTCCAAGCGGTGGAGCAGTACCGCCGCGACCCACTGTCTCGCGCGTGGCCATTGGCTACGCCGCCGGCCGGACTCGACTTCGACGTCTCAATCGACGGCGAGAACGTTACCCGCGCCAAACTCTGACGTTCGCGGCCGAGCCGCCAAAGACATCGCGTGTTGCGCCCTTTCGCGCGCTCGCCAGGAGACCGATCCAATGCGGACGCGAAAACTCACCGTCTACCCGAACCCGTACGCGCAGCTGGACGCGTCTGGTCGACTCGCTGGCGCTGCGCCGATTGGCGAGACCCCTCGCCTGACGTCGATCATGCCGAACCGAGCTTTCGTCGGAGCGATTCGCGTCTTGCTAGACCATGACACGCGAGGTCGGGGCCCCGCGCTCGCGTGTCATGGTCTAGCAA
>Ga0163154_10000206_pt1 | contig 89570 bp, 71 predicted proteins | sample OliLakLV19MP9P1_FD_148649 | JGI IMG/M metagenome (GOLD analysis project Ga0163154, IMG submission 148649) | Freshwater microbial mat bacterial communities from Lake Vanda, McMurdo Dry Valleys, Antarctica - Oligotrophic Lake LV.19.MP9.P1 | ecosystem: Environmental > Aquatic > Freshwater > Lake >... | reverse complement strand
ATACAATTGAAATAAGATAAATTTTCCCCTCCAGGGAGCAAGGGTATGCACAATCCACGTTTAGCAACTCGTTACGCAAAAAGCATCATTGATTTAGCCATTGAGCAAAATCAACTGGAAGCAGTGTACGCAGATATGAAGCACCTTATCAGCATTTGCAAATCCAATCCTGATTTTGTAGCCATGCTTAAAAGCCCAATTATTAAGGGAGATAAAAAAGATAAAATAATGGATGCGGTGCTTAAACTGCAAATAGGGAAACTGACTACCGCATTTAATAAGTTATTGGTAAAAAAAGGACGGGAATCTAACCTGCCGGAAATTGCTTACTCATTTGTAGAGCAGTACAATATTAAAAACGGTATCATTAAAGTAAAAATCACCACTGCTGCTCCTATAAGTGAGGAGACAAAAAACACAATTGTTGCTTCCATTAAAAAAAGTGGTATAGATAAAAAACTTGAACTTGAAACTGCCATCAACGAATCTTTAATTGGCGGCTTTGTGCTGGAATCTGAAGGTAACCTGGTAGATGCCAGCATTCTAAGGGATTTAAAAGATATCAGTAAGAACTTTTTAAACAACGATTACATTCATAAAATCAGGTAATTAAACAAGTATAAAAATAAATATCATGGTAGAAATTAAACCAGATGAAATTTCGGCAATCCTTCGCCAGCAACTGAGCAACTTTAATGCCGGTGCAAGCCTGGAAGAGGTAGGATCCGTATTACAGGTGGGTGATGGTATTGCCCGTATATATGGATTAAACAATGTACGCAGTGGCGAACTGGTGGAGTTTGGAAACGGCGTAAAAGCCATCGCCTTAAACCTTGAAGAAGATAATGTGGGTGTAGTATTGATGGGTGACAGTGGTGCAATTAAAGAAGGTGATACGGTAAAACGTACCGGACAAATTGCCTCAATTAAAGTTGGTGAAGGCATGAGCGGTCGTGTTATCAATACATTGGGCGAACCAATTGATGGTAAAGGCCCCATCTTGGGTGAATTATATGAAATGCCGTTGGAGCGTAAAGCACCAGGGGTAATTTTCAGGGAGCCTGTAAAAGAACCATTGCAAACCGGCGTAAAAGCCATCGATGCGATGATTCCAATTGGCCGAGGCCAAAGAGAGTTGGTAATTGGTGACCGCCAAACTGGTAAAACAGCTATCTGCGTAGATACCATTATCAACCAAAAAGAATTTTACGCTGCAGGCAAACCTGTATATTGTATTTATGTAGCTATAGGACAAAAAGCAAGTACCATTGCAGGTATCATGAAAACATTGGAAGAGTATGGCGCTATGGCTTATACCACCATTGTTGCGGCTTCTGCATCAGACCCTGCTCCATTACAATTCTACGCTCCATTTGCCGGTGCTGCAATTGGCGAATTCTTCCGTGATACCGGCAGACCAGCTTTGATTATCTATGATGATTTATCAAAGCAAGCGGTGGCTTATCGGGAGGTTTCTTTGTTATTGCGTCGTCCGCCGGGCCGTGAGGCTTATCCTGGTGACGTGTTCTACCTGCATAGCCGTTTATTGGAAAGGGCTGCAAAAGTTATTGCAAGAGATGATATTGCACAGCAAATGAATGACCTGCCTGCTTCTATCAAACACCTTGTAAAAGGTGGTGGTAGCTTAACAGCTTTGCCGGTTATTGAAACACAGGCTGGTGACGTGTCTGCTTATATTCCTACCAACGTAATTTCTATTACTGACGGACAAATATTTTTGGAAGGTAACCTGTTTAACGCAGGTATACGCCCGGCTATCAACGTAGGTATTAGTGTAAGTCGTGTGGGTGGTAATGCACAAATTAAATCCATGAAAAAAGTGGCAGGTACTTTAAAACTCGATCAGGCACTTTACCGGGAGCTGGAAGCTTTTAGTAAGTTTGGTGGTGATTTGGATGCTGCTACTAAAAACGTAATTGATAAAGGTGCAAGAAATGTGGAAATTTTAAAGCAACCGCAATATTCACCCTTCAGTGTAGAAAAACAAGTTGCCATCATTTACCTTGGTACACAAGGTCTATTAAAAGATGTTGCTGTTAAAAACGTAAAAGCATTTGAAGAACACTTTTTGTTAGAAATGGAAAATAAAATGCCGGATTTATTGGCAGATTTTAAAAAAGGCGCCTTACCGGAAGAAGGATTAAAGAAAATGGTAGCGTTAGCCAATGGGCTGATTCCTCAATACAAATAAGATTTACATTCGATTGTAAAAAAGCTGTCTTGAAAAAGGCAGCTTTTTTTATTTAGACAGAGCGGCAGCGTAGCAAACGCACCAGAAAAGACTACCAAAACAAAGCATTGAAGATATAGGAAAGATAACCTCATTTTCTGAAGGAAAAAGGAACTAAACGCAATAATACCCAACATAATTTCATTACAGGCTCCTGATAGCTATCGGGATGCTGGCTGAAATTATGTGCGATGGCACAGTGTGACGGGATTTGGTAAACCTGCCTGCCGGTAGGCTGGTACCGACCTGTTCCGGTCGATTTCGGCATTGGACTAACATCAGAGTATAATCGGTATAACATCTTTTAAATTCAATTTGAAGGAATTAAAAAGGGTAATACATAATTGCATTACCCTTTAGTCTTTTTATAAAAAGAAAAAAATTAGTTTCTCCTGATTCTTTCTCTTCCGAAAGTTAATCCCAATTTGATATTAAAGGTGAAATATGCATCATTATCCTTTGGATTTCCCCTTATCCCCCCTTCGGTTTTCCTGAATTCGCCCGTTGGGCCTCCGGGGTTGACACGGTCATTCCTGCTTAAATCTAGTGCATTTTGCAATTGTGAACCAGATAAGTAACTGGCAAAAAGATTACTGTTAATGTACCGTGTGCTAACATCATCCAAATAATCTGTTGATGTAACCCGGTGAATAAACTCTGCCCTTAAATTAAGAAAAGATGATAATTCATATTTTACACCCACACCAAAGGGAAAGCTCATTTGGGAAAGGTTATAGGGTTTTCTTTCAGGATATTCTATAAATCCCTGTCCTTCGGTACTTAAGGGTTGCAAATCAGTATATTGACCATTTCTGTTTTTACTTTGTGGATTAAATGAAAAATAGCCAATTCCCCCAATTAAATAGGGCGACCATAAAGGCGGCTCAACATCTCTGCCCATGTAGTTTCCAAAAATAAAAAAAGGGTAAATTTCAGCAAGCAGCGTTACTTCAGAGATTTTACTTTTAAAACTTAGATTTCTCTCATACCGGCCAGATGTTGTTGCTCTCACATCTTTAAGAATACTATCATAAGATTTTACGCTTCCAAAGGTTCCTTCCAAACGCAATCCAAAAGATTCTTTGTAGATGGCTGATAAATAAATACTTCCATTTAATTGATTATTTCCAATATTCAGATCTTTTACAAAAGGCTTACCAAAACCCTTTCTTCCACCAACATCAGTAAGACAATTCATAACACCCACCGAGGCACCCACTTCAAACATAACGGGGGTATCGTAAAAGTTATTATCGTAAAAGTAGTATTGAGCAGTTGCCCTAAAGCCAGTACCAACTAACAGTATAATAAATACTGTTAATAATATCCCTCTTTTCATATAATACTGTTTCAAATTAATATAAATCTTTAGGTTTCAACAAAATACCAGGTGCATTGCAAATTAAACGATTCTTGCCTTAAATTATTCTTTCTCCCTTTTATTATTATAAAATTTACAGACAGCCTTCAATCCACATATGCTGCATTTAGGACTTCGGGCAGTACAAGTGTACCTTCCATGAAGTATCAGCCAATGGTGTGCTTTATGAACATATATTTTAGGTATATGTTTAATGAGCTGTTTTTCGGTAGCAAGCGGGGTTGTTGCCTTGGTTGTTAATCCAATTCTTGCACTTACTCTAAAAACATGCGTATCCACCGCCATATTGGGCTGCTCGTCTATTACAGAAGTAATTACATTGGCAGTTTTTCTCCCTACCCCGGGGAGCGTTGTTAACTTATCAACAGTCATAGGAACTTCGCCATCGAAGTTTTCCATCAATATACCAGCCATTGCAATAAGGTGCTTCGTTTTGTTATTTGGGTAAGATATGCTCCTGATAATAGGAAACAACTCGTCAAAACCAGCCTTACTCAAAGACAGCGGATCAGGGTATTTTTTAAAGATAGCGGGGGTTGTAAGGTTAACCCGCTTATCTGTACACTGAGCAGAAAGTATTACCGACACCAGCAATTGAAAGGGATTGTCGTACAAAAGTTCTGTTTCAGCTTCGGGACTATTTATTAAAAAATAGTCAATTAAAAATGTGTACCGCTCCTTCTTGGTCATAATAAAAGTCCCCCGATTGTGGCCGGGGGACGAAATTAAGTTAATTACGGTTGTTAATATTAGCCTTCAGCCGAATATAATATACCAACTGTTTTATTGGCATAATTCAAAATGAAATCTACAGCTTCTTTTCTCGGAGAAAGTTTTAGATCCGTTAATTCATTTTTGGCTGCGGTTAATTCCTGATACTTTTCTTTTAGGATCCAATCAGTTTCTAAGGCTGCCTTGATGGCATTTGATTGGTCGTTAGATGTTTCGCCATAAATGTATGACAATAGATCCTCCTGCATAAAACTGTGCATAGATTAATAAGTTGCGTTAAAAAAATTATTTAATTATCAATTATCCGTATCTATAAACGGCTATTGACTTTGAATATTGTTTAATCCCAATTATTTAGTGACACTATCAGGTGCCACAATAAACAAATCTTCGTTATCTTTTTTCATTAAATACTTTTCCCGTGCATATTTTTCAATAGTTTGGGCATTGGTCTTTAATAATCCAAGCTCTTTTCGGGTCTCTGTAATTTCCAAAACTTTCTTTTCTTCCATTTTCTTTAATTCATTTGAGTGTCTTACCCTTTCAAACTGGGATAATACATCATTCCGTTCAAAGAAAAACATCCAAACCAGGAAAGCAGCTATAGCAAGCAAGTACTTGTTCGTAAGTATTAATAAACTTCTACCGCCTCTTTTTACAAGTGGTGATGCTGAGCTTTTATCAATTGTTATGTTTTCTGTTTGCTGCATTCCATCAAATAGTTCATTAATACTCAATAAATACTGGCAATTATTAATAGTTTGCAATTTAGTAAGGCAATTAAACTTCTAATCCTACTAAACTATGCTGCTGTAAAACTTATGATGCAGACTAATTACTAAACCATTAATAAGTATTACTACTTGCCAAATTTAATTTTTCCTTTTGGATAAAAAGCACTGTCGGCCAACATTTCTTCAATACGTATCAATTGATTGTATTTTGCAATACGGTCTGTACGGCTGGCAGAACCGGTTTTAATCTGGCCACAATTAAGCGCAACTGCTAAATCTGCAATAGTGGTGTCTTCAGTTTCTCCACTGCGGTGGCTCATGATGGTATTGTAGCCATTGCTTTGTGCCATAGTTACTGCATTGATGGTTTCTGTTAAAGTTCCAATCTGGTTTACTTTTACCAATAATGCATTGGCTACACCTTCTTTAATACCTCTTTCCAAACGGGTTACGTTGGTTACAAATAAATCGTCTCCAACTAACTGAATTTTCTTACCTAAAACATCTGTCATTAATTTCCAGCCTTTCCAATCATCTTCGGCCATACCATCTTCAATAGAAATAATGGGATATTGTTTTACCCAATTAGCCCAATACTCAACCATTTGCTCACTGCTCAATTTTTTACCATCACTTTTATGAAAATGATAAACTTTTTTTGCTTTATCATACATTTCGCTAACGGCAGGATCCAATGCAATGGCAATTTGAGAACCGGCTTTATAGCCTGCTGCAGTTATTGCAGTCATTACAATTTCAATCGCTTCTTCATTACTTTGGATATTGGGAGCAAAACCACCCTCGTCTCCTACATTGGTACTAAAACCTTTCTTTTTTAGAACTGTTTTTAGTGCATGGAATATATCAACTCCCCATTGCAATCCTTCGCTGAAAGTGGAGGCGCCTACAGGCATAACCATAAATTCCTGGAAGTCAATTTTATTATCAGCATGTGAACCACCATTTAGGATATTCATCATGGGAATAGGTAAAGTTTTAGCATTGGTACCACCTACATACCTGTATAATGGGAGATTAGCTTCCAGTGCAGCAGCCTTGGCTACAGCCAAACTAACGGCCAGCATTGCATTGGCGCCCAGTTTACTTTTATTTGCAGTACCATCTAATTGAATCATTTTGGCATCAATACCAGTTTGGTCTGCAACATCCCATCCTAACAATTGCTCTGCAATGGTAGTGTTAACATTGTTTACTGCTTTTAAAACACTTTTGCCACCATAGTAATTTTTCTTTCCATCTCTTAATTCCATCGCCTCATGAATACCTGTGCTAGCCCCGCTTGGTACAGCTGCTCTTCCCAGCATTTCGTTTTCGGTTAAGATATCTACCTCTACGGTTGGATTGCCACGACTGTCAAGAATTTGGCGGGCATTGATGGATGCGATGTAGCTCATAATATTGATGTTTATTAATGAATTGAAAAATATTGATTGCAAAGAAACAAAATACGTGCTATGCTGCAATGATGCAAGGCGTTTATTTTTATTAATATGCAACAAATGCCTGAAAAACTTTAAAAGTTACCCTTAAAAATTTGTTGCCAGATAATTAAAGTCCATTTATTATTGAAATTTCCTAAAAGCACACCTATAAATTACGGCCTGCATTTACTTCTATTGGGGCCCTACTATTTATTTGAATAGTTTAATGACATCCCGCAATTCGGCTTTAAGAGGCGTATCCCCGGTTAACGTTGTAACATCGTCTTTGAACCCCCGCCTGTACGGGCAGGCGTTGATGAGGTAACAGATAATCTAATAAGAACCCGATGTTCGGCCCATATAAAAATGCCGTAACAATTAGCTGGAAACATGTATTTGTATTTCAAGACACAACAACATGAGCCGAGCCTACGGCTCTCAGATAGCTGGTTTCTTAAAGTACAACACCTGCCCGTACAGGCGGGGATTAAAATCTCTCGCCTCGGGCGGGATTACAAAACAAAAACGAGCCTACGGCTCTACATTAGATTTCTAAAATCCTGGTTGCATCTAATTGCGGACAGTCATTAAAAAGCTATTATACCCTTGTTGATTACACGAGAAATAAACACGTGTTTACCAGGCTGTTTTTTCAAGCACCAGTTTCTTTACATCAGCCAATGCAATCCGCTCCTGCAACATGGTATCCCGGTAACGGATAGTAACGGTGTTGTCTTCTTTTGTTTGGTGATCGATGGTTACGCAAAATGGTGTCCCAATGGCATCCATCCTTCTGTATCGCTTACCGATGGCATCTTTCTCCTCATAAAAACACATAAAGCTTCCTTTACAATCATTCATCAGGGACCTGGCTATTTCAGGTAACCCATCTTTTTTTATGAGTGGTAGAATGGCCAGTTTGGTAGGGGCAATTTTGGCCGGAATTTTTAATACTACACGGTTGTCTTCGGTTCCATCTTCTTTAGTCCATTTTTCCTGGGTATAAGCATTGCTCATAATGGTTAGGAATAACCGATCAAGACCTACAGAGGTTTCCACCACATAAGGCACGTAGTTACCAATAGGTTTTCCCTGTTCATTTAAATCATTATCGAAGTATTGTAATTTCTTTTTGCTATAGGTTTGATGCTGGGTTAAATCAAAATCGGTGCGGCTGTGAATACCTTCCAGTTCTTTCCAGCCAAAAGGAAATTCAAATTCAATATCAAGCGCCGCATCTGCATAATGCGCCAGTTTTATATGATTGTGAAACCGTAATTTTTCTGCAGGCACACCCAGACTTTCATGCCATCTTCTTCTTTCTTCTTTCCAATAATTAAACCATTCCATCTGGCTGCCCGGACGGATAAAAAACTGCATCTCCATTTGTTCAAATTCCCTCATCCTGAAAATAAACTGGCGGGCAACAATTTCGTTTCGGAATGCCTTACCGGTTTGCGCAATTCCAAAAGGAATTTTCATTCTGCCGGTTTTTTGCACATTTAAAAAATTTACAAAAATACCCTGGGCGGTTTCTGGACGTAAATACACTTTATTGTCTTCCGGGTTATCAGCAGCTATTGCGCCAAATTCAGTAGAGAACATCAGGTTAAACTGACGAACATCTGTCCAGTTGCAGGTTTTACTGATGGCACATTTTATTTTATTGTCTTCTATTAATTGTTTTAAACCAGCATAATCATCTTTAGCCAGCAATACATCCATGGCATTTAACACAGCTTTTGCATCAACTTCGGGCAATGTTTCTGCATATCCTTCAATTAAATGATCTACTCTGTAGCGCTTATTGCTGTCCTTATTATCAATCATGGGATCGCTAAAATTATCAACGTGGCCGCTCGCTTTCCATGTGGTGGGATGCATAAAAATAGCAGCATCTATACCAACGATATTGTCATTTAACTGGGTCATGCTTTTCCACCAGTAATCCCGGATATTCTTTTTTAGCTGGGCACCATTTTGGCCATAATCATATACAGCACTCAAGCCATCATAAATTTCACTCGATTGAAAAATGTAACCGTATTCTTTACAGTGAGCAATTAGCTCTGCAAAGATGTTTGTTTCGTTTGCCATAACGGCAAAGATAATGGGATATAAAAAAAACTGTTCAAGATTTGAAACTATTCCTTTTCAGGCCATACAGGCAGGTTATTTTTAATATCTGCTTTGGCTTTTAGTACGGCTTTATACATAACATCATTGTCTGTAAGAAATTGAAAAAGCCTTTCACCCGGCGTTTTATCCAGCCAAATTTTTAATTGAATTTCCTGTACATGCTTGGGGGTATCTGTCATAATTTATTTCAATTTATCATTCTCCAAATGCCTCGTTGCATCCCTGCTGTTTTTTTTCTCAAAATTCTTTTGTAGCGCATCGGTTAAGTCAACACCCGTTTGGTTAGCCAGGCAAATCAATACCCACAATACATCGGCCATTTCATCCCCCAACTCTTTACCTTTATCGCTTTCTTTGTAAGATTGTTCACCATATTTCCTCACCATTAACCGGGACAACTCTCCTACTTCTTCCATCAAAATACCAAGGTTAGTAAGTTCGTTAAAATACCGAACGCCGGTTGTTTTTATCCATTGGTCTACATCTGTTTGTGACTGTTGAATGGTCATATGGTTTTTTGTTTATGAGATAAATATTCTTTAATAATCGTTTAGTAATTAGTTTGCTTCATAAATTATAAAACAGTTTAGTTTAGTAGGTTTAGAAGTTTAGTTGCCGTACTAAATTGCAAACTACTAATAAACGGGTGTATCACTGCTTATAAATTCAGCAGTTTTCAGTTATAAAGTTAACCGTTGGGATAAGGTATAACCAAATAAAAATCTGATGTTTCGAAAAGAAACTATTGAAATGAAGGAATGAACTAAACCCTACGGGTTATTTATTTTTCTGCAGCCAAACTCATCACTTCCTCATACATTTTTTGACTTTCATGGGTGAGTGCGTCAAAATTAATTTCGAGCTGTGGAAGCAGGTCAATCAGGGCATTGATACGGCCTTCTGTTTGAAAAAACTTATTAATAACAATTACTTTTTTAGCCTGCAAAATACAATAACCACTTTGAAAAGTTCCCCTTTCAAACCGAATTACATAACCGTTTTGCTCTGCAATACTTTCTATTTTATCTAATGTATTTTGTGTGTATTTCATGCCCTTAATAATAGTTTAGTAATTAGTCCGCACCAAAAATTTTAAAGAAGTTAGTTTAGTGGGTTTAGAAGTTTAGTTGAAGTTCTAAATTGCGAACTATTAATAAAATGGTCTAAATCACTTCGGGAAGTCTAATATCTTTAACCATCGATGCAACTTCCTTTAATAGCAAGGATTTAAAAAATAAGCTTCTCCACAGTTTGTGGATTAAAAAATCAGGCGACTGCCAGTAAATGAACTTTTGATCATCGGATATTTAATTGCTCAGCATTTGTTTTTTAGCCCAATTCTGTTTTCAGTAGGTCTGCTCTGTTCAAAAAATTCTAAGTTCCACGCTAGCAAGTGGACAGATGAACGCTTGCGGCTACTTATTCGTCATCCTTATAATCGGCACAATCATTTCTTCTAAACTAACACCGCCATGCTGAAACGTGTTTTTGTAATAATTTACAAAATGGTTGTAGTTGTTGGGATAGCAAAGAAACACATCGCCTTTGGCAAAAATGTAAGATGAGTTTACATTGGGTACCGGCAAACCTGCTTCCCTTGGATCTTTAAATGCCAATACATCCTTTGGTTCGTAGTTAAGGTTTCTGCCATGTTTGTAGCGCAGATTTGCCGTAGTTTGTTTATCGCCAATTACCTTGGCCGGCGTTTTTACCCGTACACTTCCATGATCTGTACCTACAATCACCGTTACTTTTTTATCTGCAATTTTTTTAAGGGCCTGGTGTAGTGGCGAATGTTCAAACCAGCTCCGGGTAATGCTTCTGTAGCTGGTTTCATCGCCTGCCAGTTCTTTTAACACCTCCATTTCTGTTCGGGCATGACTTAACATATCAACAAAATTATAAACGATCACATTGATGTCGTTTTGCATCATGTTGTGGAAATTGTCTACCAGTTTTTGTCCATCGTGGTTGTTGGTGATTTTGGTGTAGGAGCATTTTAAATCTCCTTTTCCAAGCTTTTTTAACTGGGCCCTTAAAAAAACTTCCTCACTCATATTTTTACCTCCGTCTTCATCATCATTTTTCCATTCTATTGGAAATTGCTTTTCAATATCAATTGGCAACATTCCGGCAAAGATGGCATTGCGGGCATATTGTGTTGCAGTAGGTAATATGGTAAAAAAAGTTTCTTCCTCCTGTATGCGGAAACTTTCTGCAAAAATGGGTTGTATTATTTTCCACTGATCAAAGCGAAGGTTATCAATCAATACAAAAAATAAAGGAGTTCCTTTTTCCAGGTGCGGCAGTACTTTTAACTTCAGCAAATTATGGCTCATTACTGGCCCATCTGTACTCTTTGGGTGTACCCAGGATGCATAATTTTTGGAGATAAATTTAAAAAAATCTGTATTGGCCTCTGCCTTTTGAGACTGAAATACTTCCTGCATTTCCGGACTATCACTTTTTTTCATCTCCAGCTCCCAATACACCAGTTTTTTGTAGATATCCATCCATTCGCTGTAACCAGGATTGTCGTTGAGAGCCATAAACAAACTTCTGAATTCCTGTTGGTAAGCTGAAGTGGTTTTTTCTGCCACCAATCTTTTATTATCTATAATTTTTTTGAGGCTAAGCCACACCTGGTTGGGGTTTACAGGCTTTATCAGGTAGTCGCTTATTTGTGATCCAATGGCTTCATCCATTAAGTTCTCCGCTTCATTTTTTGTAATGAGCACAACAGGTAAGTTACTGTTGTGTTCCTTCATTTGCTGCAAGGTTTGCAGGCCGGTAATGCCTGGCATACTTTCATCCATCAGTACCACATCTACAATATTTGCTTTTATAAATTCAACTGCATCGTACCCATTTGTTTTGGTGGCCACCTCGTAACCTTTATTCTCCAAAAACATTATCTGGGAGTTTAGGGTATCAATTTCATCATCTACCCAAAGTATTTTTGCTATGCTCATTTTGTTGATTTAGTATGAATTTAAAATATGTAGATTGAAAGGTACTTATTAATAGTTTAGTAACTCAGTCATGTTAAGTCAGGCTCTCAGCTATGTTTAGCAGGTTTAGCAGTTTAGATGAAGACCTAAGTAACATACCATTAATATTAGTGTTTATTATGTTGATTAATTTAATCAGGGAACAACTATAGAAACGAAAAACGGAGGTTAATTATTTTCAAAAAATATAACCCCCATTTTCCATTTTATTTTTTATTGTTATAAGAATATATTCAACTTAAAAAGCCAACAGCTCAAAACACAAACTTTACAAAAGTAATTTTTTACATTCACTGCCAACCGCATTGCTTTACTTTGTAATTCTTTTAACAAAAAGGAGTATAATTTGAATCGTTGAACTTTACAAAAACAATTGCTTTGTTATTGAGTTAACAACAAATTTTGCAGATAACAGCATTTATGAATTTCAGAAAAATAATAAACGACCCGGTTTATGGGTTTATAACAATAGATGATGACCTGATTTTTAAAATCATTGCCCATCCTTATTACCAACGGTTAAGACGCATTCATCAAATGGCCATGGCACACCTGGTGTACCCGGGAGCTGTGCATACACGGCTGCATCATTCATTGGGTGCATATCATTTGATGTGCAATGCATTGACAGAATTAAAAAGTAAAGGCGTTGATATTACGCAGCAGGAAGAGCAGGCTGCAAAAATTGCTATCCTGTTGCATGATATTGGTCACGGACCTTTTAGTCATGCGCTGGAAAATGTATTGATTGAAGGCATGCACCACGAAACCATTTCGCTGCTGATAATGAAAGAACTGAATCAGCAATATGATGGAAAACTGCAAATGGCGATTGATATTTTTACCAATAATTACCCAAAAAAGTTTTTATACCAGCTCATCAGCGGACAGCTGGATGTTGACCGGATGGATTATCTTTCAAGGGATAGTTTTTTCTCTGGCGTGGTAGAAGGTATGATTGCTTATGACCGTATTATTAAAATGCTGGTGGTACATAATGGCGAATTAATGGTGGAAGAAAAAGGTATTTATTCTATAGAAAAGTTTTTGGTATCCCGCCGATTAATGTATTGGCAGGTTTACCTGCACAAAACTGTTCTTTGTGCAGAGCAAATGTTGCAGCGTATTATCCGCCGGGCAAAACACATTAAGGCGCCCACACAAACAGTGTTGGATAAATTCATTAATCAACCTATTGAAACCGTTACCCTGCAGGAGTTTTGTGAAATTGACGATAATGATGTACTTACAGCTATAAAAGAATGGAGTAACCATCCCGACAAAGTTTTATCTTTTTTATGCAAAGGGATTTTAAACAGGGATTTGCTGAAGGTAAAGTATTACCCTTCTCCGGTATCTACCGAATTATTGGAAGAAAAAGTAGTGCTGGCAGCAGCTAAACTGGAACTTACAACCGAAGAAGCGGGTTGGCTGGTTTTTACTGGTGAGGCCAGCACCAACACCTATAATTTTACGGAGGAGCGCATTTTAATTTTATTTAAAGACGGCACCGTAAAAAATATTACAGCGGTGGATGATCCGCTCATCAATGAAAATCATAGTGGCAGCACTAAAAAATATTACATTTGTTATCTTAGATAACTTCCATTGCGTTAAAATGCAATTGTAAGCTATCTTTTCTCCAAAAGTAAACTCATATCATTATGCAATTTACAGCGGTACAAATAGCTGCTATCATTGGCGGTAAAATAGAAGGCGATGAAGCCACTGCTGTATCTTCTTTTGGAAAAATTGAAGAAGCCCTTCCGGGGCAACTGGCATTTTTATCAAATCCCAAATACGAAGAATATTTGTATAGCACCGGTGCTTCTATAATAATAGTAAACGAAGGGCTGGAACTAAAGGAGCCCATTGCAGCAACGCTCATTAAGGTAAGGGACGCCTATTCTGCTTTTGCGGTTTTATTAGATGCTTATCAGCGAATAAAATCGCAACAGCTTGTTGGCATACAACAACCGGTTTATATTGATGCAACTGTAAAAATTGGCGACCAGGTTTTTATTGGCGCATTTGCATACATTGGGGCTAATGTTATTATTGCAAATGGGGCCAAAATTTACCCTTCCGCCTACATTGGCAATGATGTAATTATTGGAGAGAATACAGTGATTCATCCGGGTGTAAAAATTTACCACAACTGCCGGATTGGCAACAATGTTACCATTCATGCAGGGACAGTAATTGGTAGTGATGGTTTTGGATTTGCACCACTGGAAGACGGTTCTTATAAAAAAATTCCACAGCTGGGCAATGTAATAATTGAAGACGATGTGGAAATAGGCGCCAATACCACTATTGACAGGGCAACCCTTGGCAGCACCATAATAAAATCGGGCGCCAAGCTGGATAACCTGTTGCAAATAGGCCACAATGCAGAAGTGGGCCATCATACAATTATAGCAGCACAGGCCGGCATTAGCGGCAGCACAAAAATTGGCAACAGTGTAATGATTGGCGGACAGGCAGGTGTTGTTGGACATTTGCAAATTGCAGATGGCAGTAAAATAAATGCCCAAAGTGGTGTAAGTAAATCTATTAAAAAACCCAATACGGTTGTTACAGGATCACCCGCTTACGAATACACTTCGGCATTACGCAGCCAGGCCATTGCAAGAAAATTACCCAACCTGGAAAAAAGACTCGCAGAACTTGAAGCAATGGTGAAGGAATTAAAAGAGCGTGCAAGCGTTGGCGATAAGAATGTGTAGCTTACTATAAAACTGTCTAAAAATTAATTCCGTCTATCGTTACAGAAAATATATTCCAATAACCAAGGTCGGTATCTTTTTCAAAATCAACTTTCCAGTTTCCGCTTAAAAAAGCATTGTTGTTTTGATACAATGCGTTTAAAGAATAGTTGCCGCTCACTGTGCAAATAAGCTCATTAAACAAACAGCTTTCTACGTTTACGATTGCGTCTGTAATATCGTCATATGCAGCTTTAAATAAGTTCACCTTTATTTTAAATTCATCTTCTGTAAGCGCTGTGTGCTGGTTAAGCTGCAGCCCTTCACTTTTAAAATTCATCATCCATTCCAATGGCGTAACAGATAAAATTTCCTCTATACAATTACTAACCGCAGCATTGGTATTTTCAAATTCATGATCCGGGTAAAACTCGTCGTAGGTAAAATGCGTTGTCCAGCCTGGTAAATGCTGGTCGTCCATTTCATAATTAAAAAGTTCTTCGGTGGTAAAGCGATACAGTTCCCGCTCTGTTACTTTGGGGCTCGATACACTAAGGCATATATCATACTGCTGCAGGTAATTATCAAGTGCTTCCCAGGCAGATGCAATGTCGAGGTCTGTTATTGCTGACACCGGTTCAAAATGTTTTGGCTGGCCAATTCTTTCATACAGTTTAATTACTTTCCGCTCATCCTTGAACTTTTCTTCAAATGCCATCACGTTTTTTAAAAACTGGTTTTCTATTTCCGCAGGCAAACCATCGCTCGTCATACTGCCAAACTGAGCTCCCTGTTCAAGCATCATCTTCATTTTTAGAAAATCATTTTCTGCTTTTAGTTTTTCATCACCGCTAAGGTGGTCAAAATTTTGTTCCATATGTTTTAAGATTGTAAAGTGTACAAATATTAAAAATTTGGCAATTATCCGTTACCATAAAATTTACGGTAGCTTAGTTTAGTGGGTTTAGAAGTTTAGCTACGCAACTAAATTCTAAAATAATAAATATACAATTTTACACTGCATTTCAGCAACTATTTTTTGTGCTATTTTTTACACCAGGCAGAACAGTTTATCAACTAAACAAAAACTCCACATCATCTTTGCTAAGCTTTTTTATAAAGCCTGCGTCTTCGGTCACCAGGTCGTTGGCTATCTGCTTTTTGCGTTGCTGAAGTTGTACAATTTTTTCTTCTACCGTGTCTTTACAAATCATTTTATAGGCAAAGATTTTTTTTGTTTGCCCGATGCGGTGAGTGCGGTCAATGGCTTGCTGCTCTACGGCGGGGTTCCACCATGGATCAACAATGTACACGTAATCGGCAGCAGTAAGGTTAAGCCCCACGCCACCAGCTTTAAGGCTTATTAAGAATACCTTTATACTTTCATCCTGCTGAAATGTATCAACTGCTTCCTGCCGTTTTGCGGCAGGTGTACTGCCATCTAAATAACTGAAAACAATTTTCTTTTGCTGTAATTCTTCTTTTATTAAATGCAGCATTCCGGTAAACTGGCTAAATACCAGCAATTTATGTGTGCCGGTATTTTCTTCCAGTTCCCTTACCAGTTCATCTATTTTTATACTTTTTTTGGTGGTTACTTCTTCGTCTTTTACCAACTGGGGACTATCGCATATTTGCCTTAACCGAAGCAACCCTTCCAGCACATACATGCCTGCTTTTGCCATACCTTCTTCAGCAATTTTTTTCATCAGCATTTTACGGTAATAGTTTTTATAATCGTCGTAAACGCCTTGCTGTTCCTTACCCATCTGGCACCACAAAATGGTTTCTGTTTTATTGGGTAAATCTTTTGCCACCTGCTCTTTGGTACGTCTTAATAAAAAGGGATAAATTAACTGCCGCAATGCTTTACTTTTTTCGGCATCATTATTTTTATCAATGGGGTTTGCAAACTCTGTTTTGTAAAATTCTTTGTTACCCAATATGCCGGGGTTAATAAAATTAAACTGTGCAAATAAATCGAAGGTGTTATTTTGTACGGGAGTACCACTAAGTACAAACCTGTTTTTTGCTTTTAGTAATTGAACAGCTTTTGTTACCAGTGCCTCCGGGTTTTTTATGGCCTGGCTTTCGTCTAAAATAATATAGTGCCAGTTAAATTTTAGCATTTGTTCCATATCATTTCTGATAAGGCCATAGCTGGTAATAATAATGTCGTAATCTTCAAAATGATCTTCTGTAAACTCCCTGCTGGTGCCGTAATAAATATGGTATTTTAGTTTAGGTGCAAATTTTTTCAATTCATTTTCCCAATTGTAAATAAGAGAAGTTGGACAAACCACCAGGTGTGTGCTGCCCTTGTATTTTTCTTTTAAAAACTGTAAAAAAGTAATGGCCTGCAGTGTTTTTCCAAGCCCCATATCATCGGCCAGGCAGCCGCCCCAGCCAAGCTCATCCAGCGTTTGCATCCATTGAAAACCACTTAGCTGGTATGGCCTTAATGTAGCTTTTATGTGTTTGCTGTGCTTAATTAGTTGTATGTTATCAATGTTTTTTAGCTTTTCTTTTTTTGCGGCAATTTCCTGTAAAATGGCATCGTCATCTATCTGGTTGTGCAACTGGTCAATCAATGTAAAATGTAATTTATTTAACCGGATACTTCCATCTTTTTGAGATTCGCCCATTTTAAATAACATACTGTATTGCTGCAGCCATTCATCTGGTAATACGCCAAAAGTTCCATCGCCCAGCACAACTATATTTTGGTTACTGATGATCGCTTTTCTTATGTCTTTAATTGGCACTTCCTCATCACCAAAGCTTACTTTTATCGCCAGGTCAAACCAGTCAATACCACTGCCAGTTTTCATCTCCCAGGTTGGTTTGTTGGTATTATATCTAAACCTTTTAAGGTTTTCCATACCCTTAACCACAAAGCCGTTTTCCTGCATGTAGCGAACTGTATTTAAAAACCAGTTACCCTTCATCACTTCTTTAAAATGTACAAAAAAGAAATCGTTTTGCTGTTGTTTGGTAAAAGATTCATGGAGCGGACGAAGGGTTTCGAAAAACTGCTTTTCCTTACCTGAATCTCTTTTTATTATTTGCAAATTGCCATCTTCTTTTTGCAGTACAATATCATCTGTAGTTCTTTCGTAATCAACCAGGTTATCATCATACAAAAACTGAGGTTGCAGCATTAAAAACTGTTCGTTAAATTCTTTTAATAAAACCTGTGGCTGCATAACAGCTTCGATAGTTTCTATTTCAAAGTTTGGCGGCAGGCGTACTTCGTACCTTTCCTGCAGGGGGGCAATAATACTTTTAATGGCTTGTAATTTCCGGCTTAGCGGTATTTTTATAAAGCCACTGGTAAACTGCTCAAGCACCTGTATATCTTCCGTACTTTTTAAAATATGAAAAACATCGTTTAGCTTAAAAACAAAATTAAAAAAAGAAGTTACCTTTTCATTTTGCGAAGTATGAGGCATATTTTCAAATACAGGTATCAACCAGATGGTAATAAATTTTTCATCTGTCAGTATTTCAAAAGAGAGTATTACCTGATTGTGGCTTACTTTAACAGGCATGCAATTTTTGGTGCTGTAGTTACCTTCCTCCAGCAAAAAAACCTTATCATTTTGTACGATATGCGGCCATAATTTTATTAGGCTATTTATGTAGTGCTTTCGTAAGTCGTTTTGTTCGGTGCTACTCATTTGATTAAACGGGTTGCTGTAGCTCCCAACATAATGGCCCTTCGATTTTAAAAACGATACCAGCTTTTCATCTGATATTTGTAATACGGTGTTATATTCATCATCAGTTAATTGCCTTAACAGCGGCAGGTTTACAGCCGTATTCAGAGATAGTTTTTTTAAATCTCTTTTGCCAGCCTTGTCATATACTTTTGCCAGCTCTACTTCAAAGCCAATACCTATCCGCTTACTCTTAAAATTAAGGACATAACCAATTTCAAAATCTATGATGGTGTTTGGCGGCGGTATGGGCCTTACTACAAATTCTTTAGTATCGCTTTTTATCCGCAGCGATGTTGATAGTTTTTTTAAGCCTTCTGCATCATCGGCCTTATAAAAACCCTGCGGTACTTTTAACTGAAGTCTGTTATAATAATCAACGCTAAATTCAAAAAACTTTGCTTCCTCATCTGTTATCGAAATGCCATAGGGCTTTAACAGTTCGTTTTTTTGAACTCTCCAGTCTTTAAAAGTTAAAAAATAAGTTGAACCTTTTTCTGCAATGAGTTTATCAAAAGCGGTACGTACATGTTTACACATGTGTTGCTTTGTATAGTTTGCGCAGGTGCATTTATAAGAATAAGTTTGGATGGAATCAAATTTTATTTCAGGTTTATAAGATTCATTTTTATTTACCTGGAATAAAAATTGCCAATGCCTCGCCGGCTCATCAAAACTAAGTTGTGTTACTTTATTTATATCTAACTGGTTAGTGTAAAAATTGCCAGAATATTTTTGAAGGCTGTATTGGTTTATTGAACCTGGTTCAATAAAAATTCTCCATACACCTGCAGTGTTATTGCTGCCTGGGAAAGCAATAACTTTTGCAGGCGCATTATTTTTTTGTTGTTTAATTATCTGCTGAAGAAAAATATCTTCCTCAAATGAGTTTGTTATTCTTAGCAGTTGTTGTATTTGCAGCATAGAAAAGCTGAATTCTGTGTGCAATACATACAATGCGGCTGCAATACAATGTTTGCACTCAAAATAGGCCTGGTTTGCCTCACATTCGCAATCTGCTGATATTATATCAATATCATCTTCATCGTCTGCTTCCGCTTCATTAACCCAAAGCGATACCTCGTAAGAATGGCCGGCTGTTTGGCTAGGTACTTCCAGCAAATAATCGTCTTCCTCTTTTTCAATCAGTTCAATTGCTGCAGGTTGCTTAAAAAATAAATCGGTACCTTTTTTAAGTGTTTTTTGATCGTGTTCCTTTATAAAATCTATGAGTAAAATCTGTATATCCATTGGTTAATTGTGAGTATGCCAAAAATAGGGCATCTGCAATGCTATACCTGTAAAATTTATAAACGGGCTATTCACATTTCACGAGGGCAAAGGATGCTAAAGACAGTAGCCATGAAATACCTGAAAGTACTTACATTATTGATCTGCACAGAAAAAATAGCGTGCTTTTTAAATGCTGGTAGTTAATGTGAAGTGCAGCAACTAAACTGTTACATTTTTATTTGTAGTTGGTACCGGCATTTCATTGTAAGTACTGCCAGCCAACTCTCTTCCAGCTTTCTTTTTATTTGTACCACCCCATTGTTTAAAGAAGAACGCAACTTTCGATTTTTCACATTGATCCTGTATATCTAATACCCAATCTTCATTCATCACCCTTGGCGTTCTGCCACTTTCACCGCCCACAATTACCCAATCAATTTTTTTAATATTCATTTTTTGTAATGGACCAATCAATGGCTATTTTGTACCAACTCATGGTTACTAATAAGGCAACGTCAAAGAATCTTTTCGCCTGGTAATATACTCCGGGTAAAACCCGATGGAGAAAATTGTATCCTTATGCAACCAATCGTTGCTATGTGCCCACGACTTGCATTTTACAATAAAAGCAGTTTCCCAGTTTTGGCTGATGATAATGGTAGTTTCAGTTAATTTACCCATCAAAAACTTTTTAAGCTGCTCATCAAAATAGGGCATGGATTGAATAAAATCCAATATCTCCTCCTGCCTGGCAGTAGGATAGTTAAGGTAATGCAAATGATTTTTTTGTGAAGCCCGGCGTAGCTGTATTGTTTGGTTAATTGCTCTGAAAATAATGTCTGTTAAATAAATTTTAGTGATAGATTGCATGCTGTTTGTTTTTAAATTAAAATAATGAACCCTGCGCTCCCGGTCTTTTAAAAATGCTGGTGTTGAGGCGCCACTCTTCTGCATTCATGTTATAGAGCTTGCCGTATTTTTGATATTGTTGCGCTACCATTTGCGCAATGTTTCCTTCGCCACGCATACGTACACCCGGGCGGGAATCGTTCACTTTACCATCGTGACTTTGCTCTATTAAATGCCATACTTTATCTGCCCGGTCGGGAAAGTTTTTGTACAACCAATCGTGGAATAAAAATTTGATAGCGCCATTGAGCCGGATAAAAGTGTACGCTGTAAATGTGGCACCATTGTCTGCCGCAGCTTTCATAATGCGCTGCATTTCATGTTCGTTTAATCCTGGAATCATAGGTCCCATCATAACGCCCATTCGTACTCCGGCATTGCTGAGTTCGCTAATTACTTTTAATTTTTGTTGGGCAGTGGTGGTTCTCGGTTCCATCACCCTGCGCAAATCTTCATTGAACGATGTGATGGATACCATGGCAGATACCAGTTGCTTTTTCGCCATCTCCTGCAGCACATCTTTGTCTTTTAGTATCCCCGAATTTTTAGTAAGTATACCTACTGGTTGGTTGAATTCATTGCACACTTCCAGCAATCCTCTTGTTAAGCGATACTGTTGCTCGGCAGGCTGGTAACAATCTGTATTACCGCTGAGCATGATGGGGGCACATTCCCATTTGGGATGCATCAAAAATTTACGCAGCAATTGTGGGGCATTTTTTTTGATGATAATTTTTCGCTCAAAATCCAGCCCGGCGCTGTAACCCCAGTACTCATGCACATTACGGGCATAGCAGTAAATGCAGCCATGCTCACAACCGGCATAGGGATTCATGCTGTAGCTCATGCCCACATCTTTACTTTCCACTTTGTTTACAATGGTTTTGCTTTGCTGTTCCAGGTATTGTGTGGGGCTATTTTCCTCACTCCAGTCGTCGATGCCTTCTATGTGTTCTTTTGTTTTTTCATCTTTTAAAAAACGATTTTTTGTGTTGAACTGTGCACCACGGCCGGTTAAGTATTGTACTGATTCCTCCTGTGGATTTGCAGCTACTTTGTGATGGTCTTGTTGCAATTTATTTTTACCTGCTGGTCCGGATTGATTGTCCATACTATTTTTTAGTTTATGATAATTTTTTAGACCCCTCAGCAAATGCAGAAAAACATATTAAATTTTGAGGACTGATTTCCAGGCTTAGATAAAAGTTGAATAAAGAAAAAATGTACGAGAGTGGTTATTTTTTCTTTTTAGTAAAAAGAAAAAATAACAAAATCATATTTGCCAATACAGCCAAATGGATTTACAAAAGCCTGGCTAAAAAAATTTTTTTTATTCACCTTTATGCAGTCTTTCTTTTAGCCAAACAACTCTCCCTGTGTTGTATTTACCGGTAAATTTTGAAACTCAAACCGCTGAACTATTTCGTATTTCATTTGCCCAACAGGGCGTTTTAGCAGCAACATGGCATCTGCAATAAATCGGCCGGTAAAACTGAGGTGACTGTATTGAAGCCAGCCCTTTTCATATTGCCATGGCAGTAATTTTCTGGCAACAGTTATGTTGGGCTCCATTATAAAATATGGTTTGTTGCCTGCATTCAACTTCATCAGTTGCCGAGTTTGTTGCCGGATATTTTTTACAAGGTTTTGTACAGGTATTTTACTGGTGATGTTGATGTATATACTGTGAGATGGAAGACTACCGTAATCTTTCAGTTCTATTTTTACCGGTGGGCATCCCATCGCTACAGCCTGTAGCCTGTTAACCAATTTTGCTTCTGTAAGTTGATACTGTACAAATTTTACCAGTGTAATATGTGGCTTGCTATACAATGCATTGGTGCTTTCGTATGTATCAGAAAAATGTTGCTTTACCTGCACAATCTTGTTGCGCAAAGCTTCGTGTGGCAATAATACCAACTGGTATTCATTGATGGCATAACCCGGCAACACAACCCCCATATCCCGGGGAGTAAGTTGAGCTGGCTGTGGGGTAATTTGTGCTATAGTTTTCATTGAATGTGTATTTTTTTATTTGGAAATGCAAATTTTTTTAGCATAAATTTACTAATTATTTTAGCTATTAATCAAATAATTTATATGGAAGTGGAAAACTTTTTAAGCAGCAGCTATACCGGCAGCAAAAATTTTAGTCAGCAGGATGTGCACACAGCCAATGCCTCGGGCTTTGGTGCAGCAGCAGATGATTATATGGAACGGGGCATTGATTTGAATGAACAACTGATCCGTAACAAGCCGGCCACTTTTTTTATGAAGATGAATGGCAGCAGCATGATCGATGCAGGCATTTATGATGGCGACATTTTGATTGTAGACAGGAGCATTAAACCGGTGAATGGCAAAATTGTAATTGCCGTAATTGATGGAGAAATGCTGATACGCCGCTATGAACGGACATTCAACAAACTTAGGCTGGTACCCGAAACACCAAAACTTTCTGCTATAGATGTGAGTGAGTTTATGGATTTTAAAATTTGGGGCGTGGTGATTTATGCTATCAGGAATGTATGAAATGTCAAACCCCTTCAGCGGTTGCAAAACCCTGACGGCGGATGGGTAGATGAAATGAAATTGTTTTTAATTAACTTTCATCATCAACTCAAATCAAGCGCCTACAGGTCTAATAGTCGCAGTCAGTTGATTATAACAGTTTAAAATTTTGACTATGAACATACAACCACTTATTGAAGGGCAATATTTTCATATTTATAACAGAGGTGTAAATGGAGAAGATATTTTTAAGGAGCAGCGGAACTATTATTATTTTTTACAACGGTACAATACTTACTGTGCCGATGTAATGGAAACATTTGCTTATGCACTTTTAAAAAATCATTTTCATTTATTAGTGTATATAAAAGATAACGTGGAGGTTCCAAAACATAATGGAGAAGGCACTGTTAAATTGAATGCGTCTAAACAACTGTCGCACTTTTTTAATTCATACGCTCAATCAATTAATAAGGTCCAAAGTAGAACAGGGCCTTTATTTGAATCGCCCTTTGAAAGAAGATTGGTTGATGATAATAGTTACTTTACCGACCTTGTTTTTTATTGTCATTATAATCCACATTTACATGGTTTTACTGATGATTTTAAAAATTGGGAATTTACTTCTTATCATACCATTGTAAATAATGACAATACTTTTTTGGCTGCGCAAAAAGTGCTGGACTGGTTTGGCGGTTTGGCAGCTTTTGAAAAAGCACATGTTGGGAGATGTGAGAAAGATGGAATAGCAAAATTTATTATAGAATAATTATTTTAAAATTCCATTCTTTTATTTAACCGCCGACGGGGCTAAAAGCCGCCGTCGGGGTTAGACAAAACTCCACGAATTTAAAAGATGGGAAACCCCGTCAGCGGTTAAAAACCCTGACGGCGGTTGGGGTAAAAGAATGAGTTAGAAATTTAAGAGGTTGTTTTCAATCAACCGATAAAGCCTGCTCTGATTTTTTAAGAAGGACTTGAAGCCGCCGTCGGGGTTAGATAAAACTCCACGAATTTAAAAGGTAGTAAACCCCGTCAGCGGTTAAAAACCCTGACGCCGGTTGGTGTAAAAGAATGAGTTAGAAATTTAAGTGGTTGCTTTCAATCAAAGGATAAAGCCTATTCCGATTTTTTAAAAATAACTGAAAGCCGCCCCCCGGGTTGGCAAAACCTTTTAATTTTATAAGGATAACATGATTGCCATTGTAGATTGTAACAGTTTTTATTGCAGTTGCGAACGGTTGTTTCAACCGCATTTAGATAACAAGCCTGTTGTTGTACTTAGCAACAACGATGGCTGTATTGTAAGCCGAACCGATGAGGCAAAAGCATTTGGGGTACAAATGGCTGGGCCTTATTTTATGGCTAAGCCATTAATAGAAAAACACAATGTAGCTACCTTCTCCTCTAACTACAATTTGTATGGCGACCTTAGCTGGCGGGTGATGGAAACACTGCGGGTGCTGGTCGGTGAAGAAAATGTAGAAGTATATTCTGTTGATGAAGCCTTTTTAAACATGGAAAAATTTGCGGTTGCCGATTTACAGGAAATGAGCATCAAAATAAGAGAAACAGTAGAGCTATGGACCGGCATAAAAGTTTCTGTGGGCGTGGCTCCCACCAAGGTATTATCCAAAGTAGCCAATCACCTGGCTAAGAAAAATAAAGTAGCAACACAATGTGTAGTGGTACTGGATACAAAGGATAAAATTGACAAGGCATTACAAAATACACCCATTGGCGAAGTATGGGGCGTGGGCAGACAATATGCAGAAAAACTGAAAGAAATGAATGCCGTATTTACTGCTTTTGATTTAACCAAAAAATCAGAAACCTGGGCTCAAAAAAACTTAGGTGGCGTGGTGGGTATTCGCCTGGTAAAGGAATTAAAGGGTGAGCCGGCTAATGAAATGGAAAAGCAATTAACCGTAAAAAAAATGATTGCCACTACAAGGATGTTTGGCATCCCCGTAAAAAACATCGAAGAGATTAAAGAAGCCGTGGCAACCTACACTTCCCGTGCGGCGGAAAAACTGAGAAGGCAACGAAGTGCTGCCACCATCATCAATGTATTTGTAGTATCAAGAGAACCCAACAACCATACCCATTTTAGGCACGGACCTGCGGCAGGCAGTTATGTTACGTTGCCCGTAGCGACTGCTGCCAGCAACGAATTAATAAAGGCGGCGGTGCACTTGGTAGACAGCCTGTTCGAAAAAGGTAAAATTTATAAAAAAGCCGGTGTTATATTAAGTGGCCTTGTGCCAGACACAACCATACAGGGAAATTTGTTTGTTGAAGAAAAACACAGTAACAAACGTAACCTGATGGAAATGATTGACAATGTAAATTTTTCTATGAGAGATGATGTACTAAAATTTGCTGCATCAGGCACTACCAGAAACTGGAAGATGCGCCATGAAATGCGGAGCCCACGATACACAACGAGGTGGGATGAATTGTTTGAGGTGAAGTAAGGGTTGGGGAATGGTGAATCAATGTAGTTGACTTAAGCTCTTTATAGTCAGTATTAATAATTACGCATTTTAGACATTGTGTGGAACTCCAGGTGTCTTTACGGCCTCGAATAAAAAGTGCTAGAAATTTTCAACATAAGTCGTTAAAAAATCAAGGCTGTTTGAGGCGGGCATAAGATTCAAAGTATTGAACTACTGGTGGCGAGTTCCTTGATTTTAGACTTATTTTGAAAATTTCACCTGTCCCGAAAGTCGGGAGCCTTTTTATTCGCAGCCCCGTCCGAATGGCTGGCCGGGCGGGCTTTATTTTTTTTGTTTCTTTTTTTTATCAAGAAAAAAAAGAAAATAGGGTCTAACTATTTCAAAAATCAATCCATAAGCACCAAACCAATTGTAGAGCTACTTTATTCATTCTCTTTTTGCAATTTGAAAGAGCCTAAGTCAACGACATTGAATGGTGAATGATCAATCGGCAATAAGCAATAGTGAATAAATCTCAATTCACCAGCATTAGCTCAATATCAACCAACCTTATTTTTCTTTTTTAAAACCAGTTTATCCTCATTCATATTCCTGGTAAAGTATACACAGCCTATGCCACCCACTACACCAATAAAAGACCCAGCCAGCACATCTAATAAAAAATGCTGGGATAAATAAACTCGGGAAAAAGCAACCAATGCAGCTGCCAGCAACAGCAATAGAAACTGCATTTTGTTGGTAGTATAAAAAGCCAATACCGTTGCAATGGCAAAGGCTGTAACTGTATGCCCGGACGGGAAACTGTTGTTACCTGAATGTATAATAGTATCAATAAAAAAAGGCAGATGTTCTGGCCGAAAATATACGAGTGGCCTGGGCGAATGCAACAGTGGTTTTATTATTTGAGCCAATATACCTGTTGATGCATAGGCCAGTAATAATACAACCCCGAGCTTCCTTTTCTTTAACACAAAAAAATAAAACAATGCTAACAGCATTGCAAAAATACCATCACCCAAATAAGTATAACCAATAAAAAAATTATCCAGCCAATTACGATGGTAGCCATTCAGCAAAATAAAACTGTTGACCTTACCATAACTTACCAAACAGAATGCCGCTGCTATCAATACAATGAGGTAGCTATAAAAGAAAAACTGATGCTGCTTAATACTGTTGCTTGTGTTGTTCATGTGCTGCTTAATTTTTCAAAAGTAACAAAACTGTTGGTACTATTATATCTGTTTGGGCGCATATAAAATTACCAACGCATCCTCCGGGTAATTTGTTTTGCCGTTTAGCCGTTCAGACGTTTTTTTTCTTTGATAACTCCATTGCTCAAGGCGTTAACAGCGATTTACACTTTTTTTTAAAATACAGAACCTCAATTTCAAATACACCCATTCATTCCCGTTTTTAAAGATTTCTCAATTGCTGTTTGTTTATGTTTTGGTAACACAATGTTTACAATTACTAAACATACCATAGTGAACTTTGCATAAAACAAAACCATTTGGAAAAAAGAAAATTAGAGGTAGCCGTCATCTCTGATGCTCACCTTGGAACTTATGGATGCCGTGCCAACGAACTTTCCCGCTACCTGTCAACCATCGACCCCGCAATTTTAGTTTTAAACGGAGATATCATTGATATCTGGCAGTTTAGCAAAAAGTATTGGCCGCCGGGCCATATGCAGGTAATTAAACAAATTACCAGCATGCTTAGCCGTGGCGTAAAAGTGTATTACATTACCGGTAACCACGATGAAATGCTTCGTCGGTTTGAAAACTTTTCCATTGGTGATTTTCACATCGTAAATAAAATGGTGATACATCACAGCAACAACAAACGCAGCTGGATTTTTCATGGGGATGTATTTGATGTAACCATGCAATACAGTAAGTGGCTGGCCAAGCTTGGAGCTGTAGGATACGACATGCTAATCTACATCAATGCCTTTATTAATTACCTCAGTAAAAAAATGGGAAAGGGCAAAATTTCCTTATCAAAGAAAATAAAGAACTCAGTAAAAAGTGCGATAAAATACATCAACAGTTTTGAAGAAACTGCTGCAAGCATTGCCATTGAAAAAGGATATGATTATGTACTGTGCGGCCATATCCACCAACCATGCGACCGTATCATTTCCAATGCCAATGGCCAGGTAAATTACCTTAATTCCGGCGATTGGATAGAGAACCTCACGGCATTGGAATACAGTAATGATAATTGGACTATTTATCATTACCAGCAGGATGAATTGGTAACAGAACTACACAACTCCTATTATGTAGACGAAGCCGCTTACCTGCGCACTACCGACTTATTTAAAATGATGATGGAAGATTTTGTAAAAGCATCTTAAAACACCTGGATCTATGAAAGTACTATACGCCATACAAGCAACAGGCAACGGCCATGTAAGCCGTGCCAACGAAATAATTCCCCTTTTGCAAAAAAAATGCGACCTGGATATTTTACTAAGCGGCACACAGGCAGATGTGGGCATCAACTACCCGGTTAAATTTCAATGCAAAGGATTGAGTTTTGTTTTTGGCAAAAAAGGTGGTGTAGACTTTTACAAAACATTTAAGCAGCTGCAATCTAAAAGGGTTTTAAATGAAATAAAAAAACTGCCGGTGGAAGATTATGACCTTGTGATAAACGACTTTGAACCCATCAGCGCATGGGCTTGTAAAATAAAAAATGTGCCTTGTATATCCATGAGTCATCAGTATGCTGTGTTGCATAAAAATGCGCCAAAGCCAGATAAATACGATCCGTTTGCCTTGATGGTACTTCGATACTATGCGCCCTGCAAAAGCGGTGTAGGTTTTCATTTTAAAAAGTATGGCGATAATATATTTACTCCTGTTATCCGTAGCGAAATACGCACAGCATCCATTTCCAACACGGGGCATTATACCGTGTACCTGCCGGCTTATGATGATAAAAAAATAATTGATTTCTTTGCCAACTTTAAAAATATCGAGTGGCAGATTTTCTCAAAACATACCACTGCATCTTACAGAGAAAAAAACTGCTACATACGCCCAGTGAACGCCGAAACTTTTACAGAAAGTTTTACCAGTTGCGAAGGCATTGTGTGTGGCGCTGGCTTTGAGACGCCTGCTGAAGCATTATATATGGGTAAAAAAGTACTGGTGATACCAATGAAAAGCCAGTACGAACAGCATTGCAATGCAGCCGGTGTCGCAGAGCTTGGTGTACCTGTAATTAAAACTTTAAAGAAAAAACACATTCACAAAGTAGAAAACTGGCTATACAATACACAGCAAATCAACGTTGACTTTAAAGATGAAACCAGAAAAATAATAGACCTCGTTTTATCGAAATCGCTCTTAACTGTAACCAGTTCGGAATCAAAGAAAATTGTTGTACCCAACCAGGCAGGGTTTGCTACAGGGCAGGCATTCAATGTACAGAGCCAGTACTGAACCTAAGTGGTTTGGTGCAGTACAAATGTTAACCCAACACCTGTAATTAAGGCCGCTGATTTTCATTTAACCCGTTAACTTTTCATTTAATCAAAAAAAATAAAAGAGAGCTACAAATTCACCTATCGAAAATTCACAATAATGCATATGCGTTGGTAATAAACAATAACAACAATCCCCCAATTAGGTATTTTTATCGGGGGATTTTTTTGGGGTATGCGGCTATTGTCCCTAGTATTTTACGCCGGGCTTTTGTCCGATTATTAAGGTGTTGGCGATTGCTGAAAAGTACATTTATTTTGTTATTTTTGCACAAACAGTTATTTTATTGAGAACAGAAACTGAAATTATTGATTTGTCAAATAAGAAATTTATAGTTGCTGAATTTTTAGTAGCTAATGGTTTTTATGATGATGCTTATTATTTAGGAGGTTATGCATTTGAACTTCGGCTTAAAGCAAAAATCTGTAGAACTTTAGTAATTCCTGATTTTTTTGATTTTGATAATTCGAAAAGCAGAAAATTACCTTTAAATAAAATAAGAAGAACAGATAAAGACAATTTATATAAACCTTTTAAAGTTCATGATTATGAACAATTGTTAATTTTATCTGGTCTATATTCCGAATTTTCAAACAAGATAATAACAGATTTGGTATTTGGTGCTGATTGGTCAGTCATTAGTAAGTGGGATGAAAGTCTAAGATATTCAAATGGAACTAATAAAGCAGATGTTGAGTCTTTTTTACAGTCAATTAAAAATATGGTATTATGGTTACAACAATATCTATAGATGATCTAAAGAAAAAGCTAAAGGATATATTCTGTGCAGAAAATAAAGCAAACAGAAAGTATTTTGAAATTTGGCTTTCTGATGTCGACTTTGGTGGTCTATATCAAAGTGACAAGTTCGTTGTTAATGTCAAAGCTGAGCATCAAATTGCATCTTGCAACCAAGAAATTAAGCATATAGTAACAAATTTATTTAAGCCATTGTCCAAAGAAGAACTATCTTTTATCTGGAGAGTTGATGTTTATAACTCTGATGAGCAAATACACTGTCAAAGTGAAGATATACTGGTTTATACAACAGTCGATGTTTGTTAATTATAAGACTGCTTAATTTAGCATAGCATACAACAGTTGAGTATTCGCTGCAGGCAGGAAATTTATTACTGTGTCTGCCCACAGCCGCTGCTGTTCCCGTAGCTTTCGAATGTGCGTCAAGCTAAGAATTATTATTTTCATCTGTATCCCTTCTCACACTACATTTACCAATAGTATTTTCCTTAATTCACGTTAACTACTGCTATATTTTCACCTCATTCCTCTTCTCCGGCCTAATCTGCCCACTGCAACTTCTTTCAAGGGAAAAGAAAAAAGAAAAAAAGAAATTGGAAGAGCGGTACTTTATATCTTTAATTAACTTTTGTTCTTCCAAATCATCATCCTTAATTTCATCACCATGATTCTTAAAAGCTATGTCCACATTATATTATGAGCAAATGGAGTAAAAGTTAGATCGACGGACATACGTGTCAGGACAAGTTCTCCATAGGACAGGAGCTATAACCATTAACCCATAGGCATTTTAGAATTATAATAGAATTTTAGCAGGATAGTAATGTTTTTAATTGATCAACAGCTTCTATAAACTACTGATCATTTCTTCTGCGTAACCAAAAGACAAGGTCATTCCTGCTCCGCCCAATCCATTTACAATATATACGCCCGGCTCCGGCGACATAAATAGTTCGGTATCGCCATTGGTTAATTTAGGATAAATTCCATTCCAGCTTTCTTTGATATTCCAGTTTTTAAACCGGGCAATTTTTTTGAGATAATTTGTAATGAGCGTATTGATTTCATTTTTATCAAAAGGATCGTGCGTTTTACCATATTCATGGGAATCGCCAATGGTTAATTCGCCCACTTCGTTTTGCGCAACCATTACATGAATACCCCAATCAATATATTCGCTCATTTCATTTTGATAACGTTCCTGTAGTTTCTTCAAAGAAGGAGCTACTGTAAAACTTTTATAATGAATTAAAGACAATCCGCCACATAAGGCAGGGCCAATACGCCAGTTATCTTCCTGTTCCTGCAATCGCATCATTTGCAGTTTGCATTTTGTAATGGGTAATTTTAAAAACACTTCAGGGTACAATGTTTCAAAATCAACTCCACTGCAAACAAAAATTACATCCGCTTCATATTCCTCCTCTATACCAATGTACACAGTGGCATCAGCAATATAGGATACACATTTACCCCATAAAAATTCCACCTCATATTTTTCATTGAGATAAGCAGGCAGCTGGGCAATTGCATGTCTTGCATCTACCAGCAATTCTTCTTTGCTGTACAAACCTCCCAGCAAACCGTTTACCTGGGCGGCTTCCGATAATCCACTTACCTGATCTGCGTTTAGTAATGCGATGTTTCTTTCCTTATTGTAGCTGTCGTATAATTCATGTAACACCTGCATTTCATCAGCTGAATGTGCCAGATGTAAACTACCAGATTCGTGGTACCAAATGTTGGCTTCCGTACAAATCTGCTTCCAAATACTTTTACTTTGTAAGGCCCGCTCATATAATTTTCCGGATGGCTGACCAATGGGCCATATCATTCCAAAATTCCGGATGGAGGCGCCAACTGCTTTGTGTGTACGCTCAATAACTTTTACGCTGTATCCTTTAATGGCTAAGGCTCTTGCAGTTGCAAGGCCGGCAATACCTGCGCCGATGACGATGGCTGTTTGTTGTTCCATAATGAACTATTTTTTTTATGTTTATTCAGGAAATATAGTACAGAGACCAGTGTACCCATTACACCTACAACACTAAAAACTAAGATACCGTTGGAGAAAAAACTTACCCAGTGTAAGCGGACATGAAATACCTCTTTGCTCAACAACACCAATGCGCTTCCCAGGTAACCAAACGAGTCCGAACAGTACATTAAAAATCCGGTGTTGCCTTTAATATTAAAAGTTGCAATCAACCTGTCGTACAACATGCAGTTAAAAGGAATATAACCCATGTACAATCCAATACCCACCAGTATCATCCACGTGGTTGGATCAATAATTTGTAAAGAAAAACACCAGGTAGATACCCCGCTGATAATAAAACCGACCGCAATAAAAATATGGGCAACCAAAAAAGCAGTAAAATTATTTTTGATAAAAACCAGGCTTGCCACCAGTACCAATACAATCAATGTAACCGGTATTTCTGTTTGGGTAAATACAGCAGCTGTGTTACCAAAGCCCAGCTCTATCCAGATATCTGCAGCAAAGTTGTCCCTCATATCCCGGAAAATGGTGAGCAACACATACAGGAAAATAAGGATTAATATACCTGGGAAAAATTGCTGAATTAAATTATTGCGTTCTCTTTTATTAAGCGGCTTTCGCTCACTTCTAAGTGCAATGTCGCTGGCTGTTGGTGGGGGTATTTTCTCAAGTAAAAAAACAAATAACAGTAAGGGGAAAATAAAAATCAGCCCTGTTGCAAAGGGCAACCAAAACTCTGTAACGTGCCATTGCAGTTCTACAAATTTTGCAACAGATTTTACAAAGCCAGATGAAAATATAAAACTAACGGCTAGTGCAGCACCAATAAAATCAGTTGCCTTTCGTCCTTCAATATAGGAGAACACAATACCCCAGGTAATACCCAAAGGAAAGCCATTGAAAAAAAGAAAAATAATATTATAGGGTGCAGGTAAAATTGCAAAAAAGAAAAGTGATATCCATGACGTGCCAATTAAAATGAGCAGTAGTTTCCATCTGCCGACATTTTTTAATTCTGCAATAAATTTTATACCGTAGAATTTGCTGGCAACATAGCCTATGAGTTGGCTGATAATTAAACATACTTTGTAATTGATTCCGAGAAAAGTAAGTCCATCAAAAGTAGCTACTGTAAAGGGTTTACGAAATGCATATACAGTTCCGTATGTTAGAAATACCACTATGGCAGCAAATACAGCTGTAAATACAGGCTGATTAAAGAAAGATTTTTTTATGGGAATTGCCTCAGGCAACTGCAACGGGTTTTATCAAAGTAATCAGCTCCATCAAATCATCAATGATTGCATCAGGATGATAAGAAAGTAATTCATCTTTTGTAAAAGAGCCGGTTGTTACAGAAACCACCAGGCCACATCCTGCTGCCCTTCCTTCTGCAATATCCACTTCTGTATCACCAACTTTTACAATTGCATTTGCATCCGTAATACCGGTTGCTTTCATTATCTGTTGTATCATATCAGCAGCCGGCCTTCCGTTTGCAACTTCATCACTGCTGATAATGCAATCAATAAAATCAGCATCCAGCCAACCAATTTTTTTTAGAATGGTATCAGTAATTATTTTAGAGAAGCCTGTATTTAATGCTACTTTAATACCATTACTTTTTAACCAATTAAATGTTTCCATTGCATTGGGAGTTGCTACTATTGGCTCTGCCTGATAAAACGCAATCATCGTTTCGTTAAAGGTTTCATGTATGGCACTGATGATACTTGTATCTTCCGTAAGTGCTGCAGGGTAATTTTCTCTAAGCAAATTTTCAATCGCCAAATTTTTTCTGTAACCCATCACAGCATTTGCCTGCTGCATTTCAATTGGGTAACCGTGTTTTTGCATGGCATACATAAATGTTTCTGCTACGGCGGCTTTGTCTTGTATGGTAGTACCTGCTATATCAAATACCACTAATTTAAAAGGTGATTGCATATCGTTACTATATAATGGTTGTCCTAAGCAGGTGTTGACGTTCTAAATAATCAATCATCAGTTGCCTGAAGTATGGTAATGGTTGCAGGGGAATATTTTCTTCTTTGGCTAATTCATCCCATTGGCGCATTTGTATAAATTCTTCAAAAAGCTCATCCTGCTCAAATAAAAAGGCTTCGTCTGCGGCCATTTTTCCGCCTTGAAATACGAGTGTTTTTTTACTGGCTTCAGATAATCCTTCAAAGTATTCCGGATTTTTAAAAGTGAGGTAACGCTTGGCAGAAACATGGTTCTCTACCAGCCTTGCCACTCTTTCACCAAATCCTCTTTTGCGTAAAAAACTGGCGCCTATTTTTTCATGATTCATCACGCCAAAGCCATTCATGTCTTTGTGTATATAAGCGGCTGCACATATATGCCCGATATCATGCAGGAAAGCTGCCAGCACAATTTCATCATCGTAGCCAGCATCTTTTGCAAGCTGTGCTGCCTGCAGCATGTGTTCTAATTGTGATACTTTTTCGCCGGCGTATTCATTGCTACCGTGTTGTTGATACAAGGCGATGATTTCATCGGCAATTGAATCAATTTTTTTTTGCTTGGTATTCATTCTTAAAAATTCGAAAACTTATTTATAAATAGTATTGATTGATTCAGCAACCGGGTGATTTGCTGTAAAATTAAAACCCAGCAATTTTGCAAAAGTTGCTGCCAGTTGCATTTGAAAAAGGGGTGTAGCAGTTTTAACTTCTCCCAAGGGCTTTGTATCCGGTCCAATGGCCGCAATCCATATCTGGCCAGCATCTTCAATATCCTGCCCATGATGTTGCCAGTTGTCTTTTACTTTATCTCCCCTGCCGTGATCGCAGGTAACAAGCAGGGTTGTTTTATTTTTATAAACGGGAGATGACTGAATAAATTTCCATAAATCTGCTATCATACCATCCTGCGCCCTGGCACTTTGAAGGTAAAGGTCGTACATGCCAGCATGCGCCAGGTCATCCGTTTCGTCGAACCCAATGTATAAAACTTTTGGCTGGTATGCCTTCATGTATTCACGTGCAGCTATATAGGTTAATACATCCGGACGTACACCAATTGGCTTAGTAGTTAAAAACTGTATATCGTTGATGAGTTGCAGGTTTTTGTTATCGAATTTCAATGTATCAATATCTGCATTTACATAAATTCCGCTGCGCCATTTATTTAAAATATAAGGAAAAACATCCCAGGTAGTAAAGGCTGCAACTTTGCCCTGGTAATTTTTTTGCTGGTTAATAAACTCCAGTACATTGATATTTTTATTTAGAATTTTATCATTAGAATTTATAGCCGTGTCGGGATAGCCGGTAAATATTTCATTGTAACCAGGATAAGAAAATTTATACGGGTTTGCATTATTTACTTCGCTGCCAGCATTCCGGTTGCCATACATTTGCCCCTGAACGGCAATAGTATTCCATAAAAACGGGAAGAGCTTTTTTCTTCTTTCCTCCTTATTTTCTGCCCAATATTTATTGCTTACATCTGCGCTGTCCCTGGTATATTTTTTATTTTTCAGCAACGCTTCATCCACTCCTCCAAACACTTCCTGCCAGCGCATTCCATCTAAGGTTACAATTACGAGGTTGTCTGTTTTATTTTGTGCCTGCAGACTAAGCTGCATCAAAAGAAAAGAAATTACGAAGGGAAAATATTTCATCTGGAAATTATATTGAATGAAATGGGTTAAAGGAATCTGCTATGTTCTTTCCAATAATTTATTAAGAAATTTGAAAACAGTATAACTCCGTAAACTTTTGGTTTTTAAAACACAGTAAAAGTCACTATTTCGCTTTGATAAAATTATCACAATAAATTACAATGGTACTGTTTAAAAAAGGGGGCATTTCAACCGTTGAAATGCCCGACTAAAGTTCTTATTTGATGATCCACATTTTTGCATTGATATCATCAAGCCCGTTAAATTGCGATTGAATAGCATTGTTTACATTGGCTAAATTGATTGCCTTTTCACTAACAGGATATTCAAATCTTAATGCAACCCGTTGGCTATTACCAGTACCTGCGCCAGTATGAAATACAGGTGTACCGGTACGTCGCCAGTTGTAATAAGCCTCCCAGCCACTATTTTGATAAAAGGCAAGATATTTTTGTGTCAGTATCTGTTGAAGCCCTGTTACTGCATCTGACTCAGCATATTTCACTGAAGGCTGGTTGTAGTAAGTATTCCAATCATAATTGATTGCATAGGTATTGTAGTCGTTAAGTGTACCGCCCGGCTTTTGGAAAATAACGGTATTACTGCCATTAACGATTCCATAAAAACCGATACTTGACTCTATGCCTTTTTTATACCAGTCTTCTGCATTACCCGTAATCCATCCACGGTTGATTGCTTCGGCCATATTAAAGCAAAACTCCGGATAGCCAACCTGTATGGTATTTTCTGCCGTATAGGTACTGTAATATCTTTTACGGTTAATAAAAGAATACTTACCCAAACCAGCATCCGGGCTCATGTTCGCCTGGTCCTCGCCACTACCGGCGCCTTTGAATGCATCAAAGCTATTGGGTGCTTTACCTGCTGTCACCAATGCTGTTGCTGGTTCTGCCACATAAAAAGTACGTGGATCTTTCAGCGTAACCAATTTATCAAGATAAGTTGATGTCATGTTGTAACGGGCTGCATCAAATCCAAAATTATCGGGATTGGTAGCATATTTATTGTACTGATTGTTGTAGCCGTATTGTAAATTATCAGCCATTCCTGTAAACACCGGGTACTTTGATGGATTACTGATGGTTTCTGAAAACTTTTGTTTGATGTTTAAATCAGCATCGGCCACCTGCTTACTTAACTGTATCAGTACACGAAGTTTAAAACTGTTTACGGCTTTACGCCATTTATTCAAATCATTGTTATAGTAAAAATCGTTTGCCAATACATAGTTGCCTTTGTTAACTATAACAGCAATTTCATTGTTCGACTCTTCCAGCCATACCAGTATCTGTTTAAATACTTCTTTTTGGGTGTCATATTTTGGTGCAATATTGTCCAGCGATTGTAATGCTTCAGATACCGGAATATCGCCAGTTTGCATGGTAAGGTTGTAATACATATAAGCCCTTACATATTTACCAATAGCGGTATAGGGGTTAGGTGAAGGAATACTTTTAGCAGCTTCTTCCTCCATTTTTATCACGTTTTTCAATGTGCTGTAAGCGCCAAAGGAAACCCCTGTCCAGGTATATTGCTGGTCGCCGTAATAGGCATAATTGCAGGCATAAAACTGGTTCCACCGCTGGGTAGGGCTAAATGGTTCTTCAAATATATCTGTTAACACGCCATTTAGAATAAGACTGGCCGGTACACTCGTTGGCCTGTTAGGATCTTGCTCCAACGAATTGAAGTCTTTTTTACACGAAGTAACAAATAAAGTGCTACTCATTAAAATGATTGAAAATATCTTTTTCATCTGTTTATTTTTACTATTTATTAAAAAACAATATTTAGGTTGATGCCGTAACTTCTGGTGGTAGGCGTTTGCAGATTGGTACCCGCCTGGCTGCCGGCGTACTGGTCAATATCTACATCGTTAAAACGTTTATCCTTCATTATATACAGGATATTACGTGCTACAAAAGATATATTAGCCGACTGCATAAATGTTTTGCCAACAGGTATATTATATCCCACAACAATCTCTCTTAATTTTAAATAAGATTTGCTCATCATATTGGGTTCCGGAATGCTGTTTAACCGGCTTGTATAATCCTGTGCATACGTTTTAGTTGCATTGGCAGCAAATTGCAAGGCACTGTAATTTGTAATTAAGCCTGTTACAGGATCAAATACTATTGCAGTTGCATTAGAAACCTGAACCCCTTCCCCAACATACGATTTGATGCCTTTTGTATCCTCGTAACGGGCAACACCCAACGCCCCTTCTGCCGTTTCAATATGGCGGCCACCCTGGAATGTTTTCTTTCTTACATAATCTTCCATAACACCGCCTACACGTCCATCAAACTGAAAACTGAAGCTGATGTTTTTATAACTGAATTTGTTATTGAAACCCCAAACCCAATCAGGATTTGAATTACCTGCATATTGTGCTACCGACGATACGATTGGTCTTCCACCTGCATCGTTGATGATTTGCCCATCTTGTGTACGGGCAAATTTGCGGATATACACTTCATCGGTACGGCTTCCTTTTTTATAGAATGTATAGAGATTGGTTACACCTTCAGGTAATTCTTTAAAAGTTTCTTTAAAGGTTGACCAGTTAACCAGCACATCCCAATTAAAGCCACTGGCAGATCTGATAGCTGCACCGGCCAATGTTATTTCCAATCCTTTCTTTTGAGTTTTGGTTGCATTAATGGTGTAGTTAGAGTAACCGGAAGCAGCAGAAATCTGCTTGTTAAAAATCTGAGGTCCATCTATATAATTAAAATAAGCCACATCAAGACCGATCCTGTTTTTAAAGAATTTCATATCAAGACCTAACTCAATATTAGAACGATTATCAGGCTTAATATTGTCATCTAAAACTTTATCGGTAAAACGGGCTTCAGTTGTATTGTTGTAACCTAGCCCGGTGCTGTAAACATTGTTGTATGAATAAGACGGGCCGCCATAAGACGAGGTATATTGAGCTCCATAACCAAGGGGATAACTGTTATTAGGTGTTGCCCCAATGGTATTGGCTACAAATGAACCGCCACCTCTAACCTGTGCATAGGATGCCCTTAACTTAAGGAAAGAAATAACCGCTGGAATTTTTACATAGTCACTAATAACCGTACTAACGTTTACTGATGGGTAAAAGAAAGTATTATTTTTGTTGGATAAAGCAGATAATTTATCTACCCTTCCGGTGGTGTTGATGTTGGCATATTTGCCTAAGCCAATGTCAAATGAATAATATCCGCTCAATACCCTCATATCCGATGCGAAATTGTATGCCAATACCGGATTACGGCTGTTGCTGAAAGTGTACACATTGGGTACGTTTAAATAATTGGTAGTAACAAAACTGGAAGCATAAGAAAAAGTGCGAAGGTTAGCACCTATAAATCCACTTAGGTTTAAGAACTTAGCAACTAATGGCGATTTTAGGCGAACCATTGCTTCTGTATTGTTTTCAAACAAAGAACGTTTGTCTTCCCTATAATCACCCCTTCCTTCTTCACGACCATAAGGATGAGCGGAGAAAGGCATTTTTTCTGTTCTGGTAAGATCATACGTTGTAATGGAAGTTCTAGCCATCAACTCCACATATTTACTTGCTTTGAAGTTTAATGTTGCATAGCCATAAATATCATTTTTATGATGGCCACGTAACCATTCGTAGCTCATAAAATACGGGTTGTGGTAGCGCTGGTATTCTGCATAAATACTTTGCTCACCTTCTTTGCCTGGCTGCCAGTAATTTCGCATGTCATCAATATTCCAATCTGCACCGCCCCATATAGTCATGTTATAAATAACACTGTTAGGGCCATAGTTTACATCAGGTATATTGTCGGTGTATTGTTTATTAAAATTGATGTTAGCATCAAGGGTTAGTTTTTTACTAAACCTTAATGTAGAAGCCAAATTAAAGTTGGTACCATTTAAATTAGTATTTGGAATGATACCCTGCTGATACGTTTGTCCTACAGAAAAGCGCAGATCATATTTTTCGCCGCTTGCAGATACAGCAAGGTTATTGGTTGATAAAACACCTGCCCTTATAAAACGTTTCAGGTTGTCTTTGCCCCTCGCTGTCCAAGGAGTTGCAGTACGAATTCCTGTTACCGGATCAACCGGGCTATCATACTGTTCTATCAACTGTCCGTCAAAACGTGGACCCCAAATATCGTAGTCGTTATCATTTACGCCACCGCCTTTACCATCTACAAATTTGTATTTACCATGATCGCCGGGACCGTATAAATCTTGTGTTTTAGGCAAAGCAATAAAGCCTTTGTTAACCATGGTACTACTGTTAAATTCAACCGAGTAGCCACGCTTGTCTTTGGTACCCTTTTTAGTATTTATGATGATAGCACCATTCTGTCCACGATACCCATACAATGCAGAGGCAACAGGACCTTTCAATACAGTATAACTTTCAATATCATCGGGGCTTATATTCCAGGTATCTGAATTGATTGGAACACCATCCACCACATACAACGAGATAGTGCCACCTCGTAATAATACCTGCGGACTACCCAAAAGCTCAGCAGAAGAACCTACAGTAAGCCCTGCCACTTTACCAACCAACGAGTTGATAGGATTAGGTTCACGGGCCTTTATAAGGTCACTGCCTTTTACTTCCTGTTGAGAATAGCCAATAATTTTTTTATCTTTTTTTATACCAAGGGCAGTTACCACCACTTCGCTCAATTGCCTGTTATCTGCACTTAAACGTACGGCAATTTCATCACCGGTGGCAGTTAACTCCTGGCTTTCAAAGCCGATGAAACTGATTGTCAGCTTTTCACCTTTAGTGGCTGAAATTTCGAAAGATCCGTCTTGTTTGGTTACGGTAGTTTTTTTAGAAAGTTGTCCACTAATGGTTGCACTTTCTACCGGCGAACCGTTGGTTGCATCCACCACTTTTCCTTTAATGAGGATGGCTTGTGCGTTAATAAACTGGGAGGAGAGTAGTATTGCTACGGAGAGTAACAATAGCTTTCGTACATGGGAGATAATTTGCTTCATAAATCAAAAATTTAGTTTTGAGAATGCAAATCTACCTCCCGTATGTTATGTAATAATTGTGCTAATATTAACGAAATGTAAAGTAATTGTAAACAAATTGAGCAAAAAATAGGCGAATGTTAACTACAGGTAAACAAATATAAAATTCCTGCTAAAGAGAAGGAGCCTAATCAGTTCTTTTCCTTAAAAATATAAATCACCAGCATCAGGGCATCTTGGTCGCCGCGGTTGTAAGGATTGTGTAATTCTACCCCATCAAAAAACAGGGAATCCCCTTCTTCCATAGGGTAGGTTTCGCCTGCAATTACATAATCCACTTTACCCCTTAACAGGTACTTAAATTCAAAAGCATCGGTACTTACCATTTCTCTTTCGGCACCCTTTTCCAGGCGCAGCAGTACAAAATCTGCATGGTAATCATGAATGGTGGTAGATAGCAGGCGGTGGTAATAAAATCCCTTTGCATTTTCCTTTTCAAAAGGCTGGTATTGTACTTTCTTTTTAAATATTACTTTACTCTCTTTAGGTTGCAGGTTGATGTCTTTAAAAAATTCATTAAAATCTACCTGTAATACTTTTATCAGGTTTAGCAAAACAGTGAGCGACGGAATAGTTCGGCTGTTTTCTACCTGGCTTAGCATCCCTTTTGTTACACCTGCCTCATCTGCCAATTGCTGCAATGTTATCTCTTTTTCCTTTCTGATATCTTTAAGCCGTTTGCTTATTTGAATGATAATGTCTTCCTGCATTTGATTAAGGTTAATGGCAACTATAAATTATTTACGAAAACATTTTTACTATATTTTTAAAAACTATTTTTTTCCTGCCTCAAGCAATTTTTTTGCTTCCGCAGATAATGCTGTTGCTACAGTTTTTCCATTCATTAAAAAAGAAAATTGACTGCAATTTTCTTTACTCATTGTAAATTCAATATCCTGCACTACCCTGTCCCTTTTAAAAAAATGAATGGAGCCATCTACACCGCAATTGGTTGTATAGGTTGCATCCGCAGCGGTTAGCAGGTTCGTTAATTGTTCCAGTGCTTGTTTATCCCTGATAATTTTTACAGCAACAACTGTGTCCATCCTGCCATCTCCCTTAAAATAATTTATGGCAACACTATCAGCATTTGCAATACGCTCTTTTAATTGCTTACCGGTTTTATTGCATGAGATAAAAAGGAGACTTAATATTATAAGTGTTAGTATTTTTTTCATGCCGTAAATATAATACAAAGCCTCTTTACGTATAAATTCAAAACAAACCACCCGTTAAGATTAACGGGTGGTACAAGCATTTGGAAATTGCTATTTGCTTAAGGAACTTGTTTGGATTGCTATGCTTTTTTAATGAGAAGGAGAATTTCATTTTTGTGTATGCAAGTTATTGTTGCATTGTTATTTCAATATTAAGCGTAGGTTACCTTATTATTAATCAACCTAACGAGTAACCATTTTTTTAAATAAACTGATGAAATTATATTCAGATTAACCTCAGCAGCCAAACTTTATATCCAATTATACATTCAAAACAGTTTTAGGGTATATTCAGCTACCTGCGCCAAACCGGTTCATAGCCATCTACATTTACTTTCCAGCCAATGATGGCACACATCGCCACATCACACACACATTTAAATCTTTAAAATCAATCAAAATAAGCTAATGATCAGGCTTACTAAATTGGCGTATATTCTATATACTAATTGCAGTAGGGGTAACGTTATATAAGCTTGTTGACAATTAATATGTGTTACTTTTTAAAACTCAATATTATCTTATTGTTAATTTTTGTACCTTCAACGTACAATTTTAGTTCAATTTGAAAAAAAACCTTTACATATCTTATCTTTTGGTTTTATTGTACCTGTTACCTGCTCGTGTATGCGCTCAGGATCAGGTAAAAGCAATACAATTTGATTTTTATGGCGATTCCATACAAATGCAGGTTGATATGCCAATAGTGCAAAAACAAAATACAATTACAACAATACAATCCGTTAATGATTATTATAATATATTATCAAATACAAACTATCAGCCCCTTATAGATACCCTGTTATTTTTTAAAGAAAAATACAATCTGGATGATTGGCTTTATTACCAACTTATTAGAAATACAGCTGAACAGGTAGTTGCAAAGCACAAAAATTATGAATATTACACACTTTGTAAGTGGTTTTTGCTTGCACAGTCTGGTTATGCAACTACTTTAAAAATTAACAATGGTTGCCTGCTTTTTTACATTCAAACAAATGATGAGATTTTTAATTTACCCTACTACACAAGAGGTGGAAAGCAATTTGTATGTTTAAACTATCATGATTACCCGGTAATCAATTTTGATAACACTTTCTTTACCGAAATTAATCTTATTGATCCGGCTGATAAAAGAGCATTTACCTATAGAGTAACCCAGTTACCTAATTTTAATCCTAAAGATTACATAGAAAAAGATTTAAAGTTTAATTATTATGAAAATGAATATCACTTTAAGATAAAGCTCAATCAGCAGATAAAAACCATTTTTAATAACTACCCTGTAGTAGATTACAAGTATTATTTTAATATCCCCTTAAGTAAAGAAACCTACTTGTCGCTGATACCGTTGCTTAAAAAAGATATTAAGGGTATGAATACAAAAAATGGTGTAGATTTTTTAATGCGGTTTACCCGGTATGCATTTTTATTTGAAACAGATACCAAGGTTTTTGGGCAAGAGAAAAGATTATCACCAGAACAAACTTTATTATTTGAACAAAGTGATTGCGAAGACCGGGCGGCACTGTTCTTTTTTTTGGTAAAAGAAATCTACAATCTCCCCATGATTGTTTTATCGTTTCCGAATCACGTAACCATTGCTGTAAAATTCGACAAGCCCATTGGGAAACCGATATTGTACAACGGAAGTAAATATTCAGTATGCGAACCTACACCGCAACGGGAAGATTTAAATATTGGCCGCTTATTGCCCGAGCTTAAGACTTCATCTTACGAAGTGGTATATGCTTACTCCCCCCACTAGAAATGAAATGAAGATTTCAACGAGTTTCATCGCTTTTAGCGAGCGACTTTAAAACAGATAACCTCTCTGCTAAAGCGCTGTCCAATGGGGTGTAAAAAAAGTATCCATCCTTTATAAAATATACAAAACAACAGTCGTTACATCGGGTAGAAAAAGAAACCGTTTGAAAAATACGCCCTTTCGAATAACACCAAACCTTGCCTTCACTTCTGCAACTTTTTACTTTCTCAAATTTGGCAAATGGCTTGCTAAGATTTTGAAGCAGCAATGCCACGTTATTGGTATCGGTAGTTGCCAGCGTTGTATAATAACGGGTGTAGCGCAAGGAATCCTCTCCATAAGGATCTTTATAAAAAACAACAACAAGGCTGTCTGCTGCTAAAAGCCTTGTGTCCAATTCTACCCCGGTTGAAGCTGTTAAAAATGGATTCGTATCCTCCTGCTTTTTTGTTGGAACACTACAATACACAAAGCTCACTATGATCAGGAGGCAAATAAAGATTATGTTTTTTGATTTCATACGTTTACCAAAAATACAAAACCGCCCACAAGAAGTAAGCGGTTTTGCATTATCATTAATTTAATAGAAGCCGATGATTAATAAGTATTGGTTTGTGGTGTAAAACTCGTCCAACCGGTTAGCCAGTTGGTAGTACCTATTGCACCTGCATAAGTTGTTGCTGTAAATCCGCTAAAGCCAATAAAACTAGCAGCATTGGCAGCCAACGCCGGACTACCTGCCTTTGGTGCAAAGTTAGGAGCAGCTAGATTGAAGGGGTTTTCTAATTGAATATCCGCGGCTGTAGTAAATGTTTTACAACTGTCGGAACCTTCGGCTTTTGTTTTCATATCTGCTGCGGTAATTAATGCTGACCCGGATCTGTAAGGTTCTGTAATGGCATGAACCAAATTGTGACGGAACCTTGAGCGACCATCAAGATAAGCAGCAGCTGTAGAATCACTCTCTAACTGGAACCCTGCTTTTTGATAGCCCATTAATATCGAGTTGCGCAAAACAAACAAAGTAGAGCGTCTCCAGCGTGTATTGAAATTATGATTGGCTAACGTGCCAGCTGCACCATTAGGACCACAGAAAGTAAAGTTGCTCATTTGAGGACGAGTACGTGGTGTTGCCACAGTACCAGTTCCATCATTATCACACTCAATACCGTTACCAGCATCGCCACCATCTACAAACAATGGATCACGTAAAGAAATACCATATTGCAAACGACCTGTAAACCCAAAATCAAAATCAAAGTCATCATCGGCTGTTGCAAATGCAATGATATTTTTTGGATTAACAGTACCTCCAAAAAATTCGTACGCATCATCATTACCATAAGAAACCTGGATGTTTTCTAAAACAGTTCCACTACCAACGCCACCGCAGGTAAGACCATTAATTTCTGAGTTAGGATCCGCTGCAATGCCTGCAAATTCTATACGCACATATTTTAAGATACCACTATTATCTGCAGTAACAGCTCCACCATATTCACTATTGATACCACCTTCAATAATTGGTGTAGTAAGGCGGTTGGTAGGTGCATTTCCCAATAATACAATACCACCCCAGTCGCCCGGTTTGCGTGAACCTGCCGATTTACCGGAAGTAAAAATGATTGGCTCAGCTGCGGTACCTTCTGCAAAAAGACGTGAATTTCTTTCAACAATTAACGCACCTTTCTGGATGGTATCACTTACAATTACAGAGCCGGCCGCAAAACGGATAGTTGCCCGGTTATTTACAAATACATAACCTTTTAAGGTGTATTTTCCTTTTGGTAATTCAACAATATCGTTGATATTTCCAGTTATTACCTTGCTGGCAATAATCCTTTCCTGCAAAGTTCCGGTTCCAGTGTTTCCGCCTCCGTTATTTACAACAGAATCGTCGATATCTACTTTGAGACAACCAGACATAGCAGCTGTAATAAGGGCCAGTAAAGCGAATGTTTTTTTCATAAAACTTATTTGTGTTGTTGATTAATTGTTTGCTGTTGATTATTTTTTAAAATCAAATGTGTAATTAAAACCGATTGTAATGGTTGTTCCGGGTGTGTATCTGCTGAAATATTTATCAACTGATGGGTTATAGGTGCGTTTGTTATCCCTGTTCTCGTACGTAGCAAAAGCCTGGTTAAAAATATCTCCCACGGTTAGCCTTACTTCTCCTTTATTACTCAAAACTTTTTGACTTATTTGAAAATCTACCAGGTCACGGGGCTTTTCGTAGATATCTCCAAAATCTGAATTACCTACCAGGGCAAGTCTTTCACCAATTCTGTTATACAATAAAGAAACATTGGTTCCTTTGTTTCCATCATATTGAAAACCTGCATTTATCAGGTAAGGCGACTGGCCTTGCAACGGACGATTGGTAGATGGTAATTTATTACCCGATGCATCTACATTTCCTAAACTAACTTCCGAAAAAATCACTGATACATTTCCATTGAAATACAACTTTTCTAACCAGGCAGCACCTTTAGAAATAAAAGACAAACTTTTTCTGAATTCAGCTTCCACGCCGTATAATGTTGCTGTTTCTGCATTTTGAAATTGATACTGTCTGCGGGTAGCCACACTGGCACTATTTAGTCTAAGTTCAATAGGATCGGTAAAATTTTTGTAGAAACCACCGAATGAAACTACCTCACCGGCTTTAGGGTACCACTCGTACCTGATATCGGCATTTAAAATACTACTGCGTTGTAAATCAGGTGTACCGGAAGTAGATGCAATCTGTTCAAAATCAAAGAAAACAAATGGAGCTATTTCTCTAAACTCCGGTCTTGCTACTGTACGGGAACCTGCTATACGAATATTGGCTTTAGCAGTAGCATTAATGGTTAGGTTAAAGGAAGGAAGCAGGTCTCCCTTATCGGTATTAATTACCTGCGCCTTATCTGTTCCTTGTGTATTTGATTTAAGAAACTGCTCAAAGTACTCATATCTTGTTCCCCATACCAGCCTGATTTTATCGCCTAGTTTATTATCAAACATCACATAACCGGCAGACAAGGCTGATATACCATAGTACTTATCCTGTGCATTTTGTAAATCTGTTAAGATCAGGAAACCGTTGTTGCGGATATTTTGTGTTTGAAATATCTGGTCGTAAGGCTGTGTAAGCAGGCTCTGGTCGGTTGGTTCTGTGTAGCCAAAAATATATGCTTTAAAGTCACGCAATCTCACTGTGGCAGCGCCACCAATTTTAACCAATTGCTTTTGTTCACCAATTTTAAATGGAACAGCAACGGAGGCATTGTAGCCAAATATATTATCCTTCAACTCACTGGTAAATCTGTTGGTGTTATTACCCCTGAGGTTAATTCTGTAGGGTTCATTTACGCCAAGCGATTTGCCATAAGTTTGAACCCTTAAATCAGGTTGCTCTTTTGAATTCAACGCATAGTTTACATTCCAGCTTACTTTAATATTCCTTGAGGTGAACTGGTGAGTACCTTCTAACTGTGAGGAATACAGGCTACGCTGGTTCATCACCGAAGATTTTAAACGAACGTCCTGCAGGTTTTCGGTATTGATACCGGAGCGATTGTAAAAGTTATCTTCCAATAACTGGTTGAATAAATTCTTAAATGCAATCTTATGTTTTTTATAACTCCAGGCAACATTTGCTATACCGCCCCAGGTAACTGAATATTTATTTTGCTGATCGCTGTAATCAAAAAAAGCCTGGCCATTGTTACCTTTCTCGTACAATACTTTTGATGCAGCAAACAAAAGTTTTGAGTTGCGATAAGTTAAGCCAACAACAGAACCGAATGCACTTCCGTTTTCAAACCGCTTTACGTTTGCCCAGGTAAGATTGTAGGTTTGAACAGGCATTGCTGTAGTAGTTTGCTCATTGTAAGCACCAGGTTTAAATGACTGAGAAACGGCTTCTTTTTCAGTGGTTGACAATGCTGAATAAGCAAGGTATTTCCTGGGATAAGCATCCGGTAACCCACGCTGGTTATTAAATCCTAAAAAATCCGTTGAACCCCTTTCATTGCTTGTAAAATCTTTAAAGGCAGATTGCGTATTAAACCCCATACTTACACCCAACATCAATTGATTTTGCGTGGGAATATCCTTAGTCTGTATTTGAACAATACCTCCGGCGAACTCACCTGTTAAATCCGGAGTAGCAGTTTTATTAATTACAATGTTATCAATCAATGCTGATGGGATGATATCAAATGAAAAAGCTTTTTTATCAGGCTCACTGCTTGGTAAAGCAGCTCCATTTATGAAGGCAGCGTTGTATCGATCACTTAAGCCCCGGATAATTACAAACTTATTATCCTGAATGGATGCACCACTTACCCGGCGCAACACCTCACCAGTATTTTTATCCGGTGTACGACGAATAAAATCTGCAGCTAAGCCACTGGAAAGTGCGGTATTATTTTTTTGAAAAAGAATTAAGGCATTGGTATTCTCTAATTTTCTTGGTGTAGAAGTAACTGTAATATTATCTAACTTATTACTGGATTTCTCCATTAAAACAATATCTATAAAATTATCCAGATTTTTAGAAGCTTCAATTTCCGTAATATCTTTTGTTTCGTAGCCAACACTACTTACTCTAAAAGTATATTTTGTACCAATCTCAAGAGCAACTACAAACTTACCTTCAGCATCTGTAACAATTTTTTTAGATGTAGGCGTAATAGTTATGGTAGCAGAAGGCAAAACTTCATTTCTATTGTTTAGTACTTTACCAGTAAACTGAACCGTTTGTGATTTTGCAGTGTACGAAAGCAAAAAGGAAAATGTCAGTAAAAAAAGTATCCATTTCATGCAGTAATAATTTCTGCAAAGAGACGCCTTCTATGTTACGGCAATGTAAACGTAATGTTACGCAAATGTTACGGCTATGTTACGGAAATGTTATGGAGCAAATGTTAGGTAGTCATTATAGGATAAAGTAAACGCTTATTGGAATGCTGGAAATGAATGTTGGTTTCAATAAAAAAATGGAATTGCATTAAAAGTAAAAAGGCTTGCCCAACCATGTGAGCAAGCCTTTTATTAATTGTTATATTATTTTATTACGGTCTTGGCTTAATGTAAGTTAGATTGTCAAAAAATGCACGAAGCGGATTGTTGTTGTAATTCCAATCAACAGTAATTGCCTTTGTAGCAGGATCAAATTTACCTATTCTACTTCCAGCACCAGTAAACATGGTAATTACAGTTGGATTGGGTGGATTATTAAACACTTTGGTAACAAGATTAGAAGTAGTATTAAATTCAATTACAGGTGAAATACCTGCACCATACCAACTTAATGAATTACCTGCTCCAACACCAATAGGATGACCATTCGATTCTACTTCCGGCCAGTAAAAAATTACAGTAGCGGGGCCTGTTGTTACCAAATGAATTTCTGTGTCGTATGGGAAAGTATATGGAACACGATTGTGATTACCCTTTAAATTATAAATACCATCATATTTATTCTTAATAGCAAAACCTATTATCATGGAGCTTTGATTAGCGGCAATTTTATATCCCTGGTCAACACTTACAATTTTAAAACCTACACCATATTTAATATTAGGGTCAAGCACATCAGAATTGGTAACCGTCAATTTTAATTCTCCCAGCGTTTTACTGCCGGCAGGTATAACTGCATCCAGCGTGTTAAGACTGAAAGTACCAGCAGGAAGGGGTACAAGGCCTTCAGCAACTACCAGGTCCTGGTCGTAAGCCAACTTAACAGTAACGTTAGCAGCAGGTGCACCTGCATCTTCAATTGCAAGTAATGGACCAGCTACTACAACGGGTGCCGGTTGGCCTGTAATACCCACCACAACAGGGCTTTGGGATGTTTGGGGAAACGCAACCGCCTTAAGTCCGGCTATTTGAATTCCGTATTGTTGATCTTCAAAACCTTTATCTTTAAGACAGCCTGCAACAGCAATTATTAATGCAAAAAGGCCAAATAATATTGATAATTTTTTCATAATGAAAAATTTTTAATTTTTTAAAATTAGTTTAAATCCCAGAATAGTTTCCCGGTAAAAACATTGATGGTACCTTCTGCAGCTACGTTTGTAGCGTTATAATTGTATTCATTTTGCGGATAAAACAACCTTACCGGAATTGAAGTGACAGTTCTGGCTGGGTCTGCAGATAGCGTAGGACCAGCAGTACCACCTGCTGCAATGCCGTAAGTTATACCAGTTCTTCTGTAATCAGTCCAAACTTCGTAAGGTGCAATTGTATTTAACGCAAACCATTTTTGTGAAAGAATGGTATATAAACCACCGCCCGGCTGGCCAGCAACAATTGATGGTGCTGCATAATCAACATCCGGGTAGCCTTCGTTATAGGCTATGTAGTCATCTGCATCTGGCTTAGATAATCCAAGGAATAAAAATGATTCGTAAATGCCACTTACAAGCAATTCATCAGCAGTTGGACCGGTGGTGATTACACCCCTTTCTCTTGCCTCCGCCTGTAAAAAGAAACTCTCTGCACTGGTTAAAATCCATGCACGTGAAGAAGCTCCATCCGGCGTTAAACCCGGGCCCCTTACTGTAGAAAGCGCACTGCCAATTGGTGCAGCACCACCGGCGGGGGTACCAAATACAATTCCCTTTTGGCCTGCAGTTGTACCATTTGGAGAAACGTAAAACGCATCTATTCTTGGGTCACCATCGGCTTTGTAATATTTAATGGCATAATCACTAGCCCTTGCCCAGTCCCTTTGGCTACCAGTACCAGATTCGTTGGTATCCCAAAACCTGAAATATGGAGTTGGCTTACTTCCATTAAATGGCAGACTCACTACAGCTGATTCTCCTGCACCTAAAAAACCATCTGCGGTAATTTTAGCTACTTGTTCTGCAACAGAAATACCCGGTGCAACAGTAGTGCTTGTAACACCATTATGCAGGTGCACAAGCATACGTAACCTCAGTGTATTGGCGAATTTTTTCCACTTAACAGTATTCCCTTTAAAAATAACATCAGCAATAGCGATGTCCGGATTTTTTGCAACTTCGTTTACCGCAGCGTTGTTGAGCAATACAATTGCCGCATCCAGATCTGCAAATATCCCTTTGTAAATATCAACAGCTTTATCATATTTTGGGGTAGGGTTAGCTGTACCCAGAAAAGCCTCAGAATAAGGCATATTGCCATAAATATCCGTTAGTATTTGAAAGTTATGCGATTTCATGATGCGGCCAATTGCTTCATAAGTACCGGCACCACTCTCTTTTGCCTTATTAATCATGATATTGTAATTATTGGCATTGGCGTATAAACCATTCCAGATAGCTGCATGAAAATCATTGGTGAAAGCATATGTTTCTTCCTCAGTAAAACTCTGGAAAGAACCTGATCTTGCACCATGCCCCATCCACCAACCTAAAAACCAATATTCGGCGGCAATATTTGAACTGGTTGCCTGCTCGGCACCAGGCAACAACACAGAGGGTGTTACAGACACGTCCGTAACATTATCCGGATTAGAGTTGATATTAAATTGTTCTTTATTACAGGCTGTACCCGCTACAATCAGGCAGGTTAGTAAGGCTGTTTTTATTATATTTCTGCTATTCATGTTGTAATGTTTTTAAAAAATTAAAATCTAACTGTTAGATTGGCACCAAATATCCTGGTTGGTGGTAAATTATAAGCTGTACTTCTGCCCGAAGCATTACCGGTATAGGCTGCATTACCATTGCCACCTTGAAATTCAGGATCTGTCCATTGGTTTGATTTTGGTAACCACATCAACAGGTTTCTTCCGCTGATACCAATAGATGCACCTTTAACCACATTGCTGAATTTTGACCCAAACTTAGTAACAGGAATTTCATAATTGATAGCAACTTCCCTTAACTTCCAGAAATCACCACTAGCCAGGTAATTAGAAATAACACCAGTATTTAAATCACTGTTCCAGAATAATCTGCCATAAGATTGTGTATAAACATCTGTATTGGGTACCAATTTACCAGATCCATCATCGTATACTGAATTAGGAAAAACAAATGCACGACGGCCATTTTGAGCACTACGTTCAGAGATACCATTATCATCCAAAAACCCGCCTAACTGATCAGCTACTATCTGGCTTCCTCCACGATAGTCGGCCACAACACTAAAGCTAAACCCTTTCCAGTTTGCATTTAAGCTTAAGCCTATCAGATTATCCGGAGTTGTTTTACCAAATGTTGTAAGGTTAGGATTTTGTGTTGGCATACCGGTTGTTTTATCAACAATCACATGCCCCTGGTCATCTCTCACATAGTCAGTCATTTTAAACTTATAGGCAGATTGACCAACAATAACATAGTTATAATTACCCAAGCCTAATTCTTTAATATCACCAACTAAAGATGTAACCTTGTTTTCCTGGCGTGTGTAATTGATTTTAAAGTCAATAATTACATTGCCTAATTTAACCAATGGTGTTAATTTTAAATCAAGCTCAAGGCCTTTATTAACAAATGAAGCTGCATTTAAAATAGAGGTTGTATAACCTGATGTATTTGATTGCTGCGCATTTATTACCTGGTCTGTATTATTTTGATTGTAATAGCTGGCTTCAAAATTTACCCTGTTGCGAAGGAATCCAATTTCAAAACCTACTTCTTTATTTACAACAAACTCCGGTTGATATGCACTTGCAACAGTTGTTGAAGTGGCCTGGAAACCAAGTAAATCGCCATAAGGGAAGAAGGCAGAACCTGCAAAAATATTTTCGAATCCATAAGGGCTAAGGTTTACATTACCTGTTTTAGAAATTGCTCCACGTACTTTTAAATAACTGATAAAATTACTTGCTTTAACCATTGGAATGGCCTCACTTAATATGAGGGAAGTACTTACGCCAGGATAGAAAAAGCCAATATCAGATTTACTGCTGTACACACTTGGATTAACGAGCCGGCTATCATAATCATAACTACCGGTTGCTTCCAAAAATGCCCATTTGTTGTAATCAAGAGAAAGCTTTCCAAAATATCTTTCAAGCCTTGATTTTGAATTTCCTACACCAACACTTGGCTCACCTTTGCGAAGCGCCACTGAATAAAGTGTAGCATTACCCAAATTGTTACTACCTACGCTAAGAGAACGACCACTGATTTCACGGAACGATTGACCAACAAGGAGGTTTACACCAAATTTGCCAAAACTCTTGTTCAGGTTTGCAAAAACCTCAGAAGTCAACCTTTTTCCCATGTCGGAGGAATTATTAACAGCTGAAGTAATATTTTGCGAACCATGATCTCTTAATGTAAGATGGTAGGCAGAATAATTAAACGCACCCCTGGTAGATTTTGCGTCTGAATTTGAATTGGTAAGACCAACGCGATAGGTTAAAGTAAGCCAATCAGTAGCTTTATAATCAAACTGGGCATTGCCAAAAAATTCATCGGTTATACCTTTTTCCCTGTTATTATCTTTTGCAAAATAGGGTGTTTTTCCAGCATTATCCAGGTAAGGGGAGTAATAGCCATCGGGGCTGGAAAAGTAATCATTTCTCCAATCTTTAAACCGGCTTAAATCATAATTGCCCGGTGCACTTGTAACCCCGTAATAAACCAACTGGTTATTATTGGTAATATCATATTCTGTTTGTGTGTACCGTAAACTGAAAGTTGCTTTAATACGGTTGTACTCTTTTTCTGCTCTTAAATTAACTGAGCGCCTGTTATTTTTATCACCGGGAATAGTACCATTTATACCAACATTCTGTGCACTCAGATAAAAATCTCCGGTTGAAAAAGAAACATCGGTTTGGGTAGTTACACCGGTTTGAAAGAAATTTCTCCTGCCGTTTTCATTATAAGAATAGGGCATTTCCAATTTTTCTCCTTTAGGGCCGGTTTGGCCAAACTGCCGGATGGAACCATCATATGCAGGGCCCCAGCTTTGTTGCTCAATTGGCTCAAATGTACCATTGCCAAATGCATCGGTACCATATCCACCACCAAATTGTTTTTGAAACTTAGGCATATAAGCAATACTTTCCAATTGAGTAGTGTTACTTAAGGTAACTACCGGGCGTCCTTTGATACCTTTTTTGGAGGTAATAATGATTGCACCGTTTACGCCATCAGGCCCATAAATAGCTGTACCGGCTGAAGATTTCAAAATGGATACATCAGCTATGTCATTTGGATTGATTGAATTTAAAAAACTAAGTGCTACCGGCACCCCATCCAATACCAGCATTGGCTGGTTGTTACCGGTTAAACTCCTGATACCACGAAGGGTAATACGGGTATTTGCAAATACCCCACTGTTTGTGGTGCTTATGTTTAAACCAGATACTTTACCGGTTAAACCATTTTGCAGGTTAACCACTTTAGCCTGTGTTAACTCACTTGCTTTTACTTTAGCGGTTGAGTAACCCAATTCCTTTGTTTGGCGACTAACACCATAGGCTGTTACAACTACCTCATTCAGATTTTTCAAATCTGCAGATAGCTGAACCTTTGCAGCCTTTCCTGAAGGTAATTCCTGTGTTAAGAAACCGGCAGCAGTAATTACAACGATTGCATTGGAAGAGCTTACACTTATAGTATAATTGCCTTCGTTGTTAGCGCTAACAGCATTTTTGGTTCCCTTCTCGGAAATAGTTGCACCGGCAACTGGTACACCTTTGGAGTCAGTTACTTTACCCGCCAAAGAACGGATTTGTGCTGAAACGACTCCAACTGATAGTAAGGATACTATCATTATAGTCATAATTTTTCTCATGTTTAATTGAATTTTGTTTTTTCAAAATGAATAATAAGGATCGCAAATTTAACAATCATTTAATTAAAAGACTTCAAAGTGAATAGATTTGCTGCTTTTTCATAATAAAAAGTTAACTTTTTGATAATTTCTAACAAATAGAGTTGTTAGTTATTTTTTTGTTAAGAAATGAATGGATTTACTGAGAAAGAAAATGCAGTTAATTTTGAATATTAAAATATCCTATAGTAAAAAGGTATTACTTTCTGTAATTTTCTCTTTGCATTTATTCATTACTTTCTTACTTATTCCAAATGCACGGTTTCTGCTAAAAAAGTGCCTTTGGTTGCTAAAAGTTTTTTTAAAGTGTATTTTGCCAAGTTAGGTAAGGATTATTTTTACCAGTTTATTTTTAAAATAGATAAATGAAAAAAGCCACCTCATTTTATTGAAGTGGCTTTTTTTATTTTGTACTTTTAAAATTACTTAGGGTTAACAATTGGAGCACTTCCTGCACCTGCAGGGTTGTAGGTTAATTCATTACCAGGTACATCCCAATAATCTAAAAAACCATAATCAATTATACCATTAGTACTTACTACACCAGTGTTTGATACTAAAACAGCACCCGTTCTGCCCCCACCTGCACTAATTGGGTCACTAACTTTCCACCTGCGGGCATCATAAAAAGACACGCCTCTAAAAGCAACTACTATACGACGTTCTCTTCTTAATTCTTCTTTTGCAGCAGCAAGTGTAAGACCTGTACCAGAAACAGCAGCTAAACCTGCGCCCTGCAAAGTGCGGATACCATCGATTATTGCTAAGCCCTGATCAATTTGATTTGTGTAAATCAATGCTTCGGCTTTCATTAATTGATTTTCCGTGTAATTTACGGCACAATACAATTCGTAAACCCCAGGGCTTGTGGTTGCATAAACAGCTACCCCAGCTAATCCTGTTCCACCATCTACCAAAGCATACCTGGTAAAATGAGCATTTCCACGATCTGCCTGACCCAGGTAAGGGGTGGTGATTTTTACATTCTGATCTTTTCTTTTATCACCCGTTTTAAACTCCTGAACCCAACGCTCACTTAATTTATAAGTAGCACCACCTGCTATATTGGATTGAGTTCTTCCCATAACAAACTGACCAGAGGTATATAAATCACCTCTTGCATCTGTACGTACAGTAAAAACATTATCGGTAGCTGTAATGCCTGCATTTGCCAGTGTTAGCACATTACCCCAATCGCCGGCTGTCATTGCAGCTGTGGTTTTATTTACCAATAGGTTACGAGCTTTCAATGAACTTACATTTCGTGTCAACATTGCGGGCGTGGTAGCACCACCAAACCCTGCCTGAAAACCTGTGGGAATAATTAATTTCAATAAATTAGTAAATTCTGCCGCGCTTGGAGCTCCGTTAGCTGCTGTTGCTGCCTTATCTAAATTGGAATTGGCTTCTTCAATGATTTTTTCTTTGGTTACATAAGTACCGTTTGTACCAGAAACCGCATCATTTATTATACCTGCGTAGTAAATTGAACCAATTCTGCTGTACGCATACCCTTTCCACCAATAAGCCCATGCTTTAATTGCTGCTTTCTTAGAAGCCGCATCTCCAGTAAATGCCACTGACTCGGATTTTTCCAATAATAAATTACAGGTACCAATCAAATTGTACATATAAGCCCATTCGTAATACAAGAAATTGTTGCCTGCTTGCTGGTTTGTATTGGCCTGCCTTACCAATGCATATTGAGTACTGGGAGCATTAGGATTAAGAACACTTGTTCCGTTATCAAAGGTTACCTTATCGGGACTTCCAACCTGGTTTAAAAATGCATTGGCAGCATCAGCGCCTATTACATCACCCATCAATTCATGAAAGCCTAGCGCACCGCTCCAAAATGGACCAAAAACACCATCAGTATATTTTAAAGCTCTAAAGCCTGTTATATAAACACCACCGGTAGCAAAGCTAATAATACCTGACTCTGAGTTTAAACTCGAAGGAGTGGGATTATTGGGATTCTCCAGTGTTAAATCTTTTTTGCAACCTGATAAAAGGATTGCAAAAGAGATGATTGTGATTGAAAAATATTTTAGTTTCATAATAATAAATTAAGTTTTAAAAATTAAAAGCCAAGATTCAAACCTACCTGATATGTTTTTACATTTGGAATAGTGTTATGATCAACACCTCTGTCCCAGGCAGAATTATTAGTACCTGAACTTACTTCAGGATCCATTCCTGTGTACTTTGTAAAGGTTATTAAGTTACGTCCTGTAAACAATAATTGAATTCTGTTAATACCTTTCACTTTTATAAATTTAGCCAAGTCGATACCAAATGCAACGTTTCTTAATCTTACAAAACTAGCATCTTCCATAAAATAGCTTTTGGTACCATTGGCCTGGCGAACAGCATATGCACCTCTGTAAAAAGCAGTCCAGGCTTCTGTTTGGCCACCAATTGTAACTGGAACCCCGTAATCTTTATGAATACCATCTCTATACATCCATTGCTTTGTTTGATTGTACAGATTGCTCTTGTACACCCAATCCCATTGGAATGAAAGGGTTATGAATTTTTGAAAGTTTAACTCGTTGATAAAAGACATATTAAATTTAGGATTAGGATCTCCTAAACTATAACGACCACTTGAAGCAAATGGCTGCTTGGTTGTTTTGTCTACTACGTATCCATTGCTGGCTACTTCAAACAAACCATGATTAGCTTCAGGGATAAAAAAGTTTCCACTAGGATCTTTCGCTTCTACACTATTTAAAAACAGGTAACCGTAAATTTGACCAATTTGCTCACCGGCTTTTATAACATACTGTGAACTACCTGCCGCTGATTGTTTAATTATTTCAGCATCTGCTAAAACTTTGGTAACTTTTGAATTTTGCTTGCTAAAGTTAGTGGTAAAGCTCCAATTTAAATTTTTGGTAGAAAGTACATCAATATTTAAAGAAGCTTGTATTCCATTGGATTTTATAACCAAAGCGTTTGTAAGCTGACGACCAATACCTATGCTTGGCGCCACATCAACCTGTTCAATGGCATTATCTGTTGTACGCTTCCAGTAAGTGAAACTTAAGTTTGCATTGCTAAACCATTTGCCCTTTGCTATTTTTACACTTAAATCTGTTCCAAATTCTAATTCTTTCGATACCTCAATATCCAAATTTGGATTGGCATTACTAACTGGGGTACTGAAAGTACTTTGTGAACCCACAGTAGCCGTATTTAAGATTGGAAAACGATCGTAAGCCCTTGGCTGAATACCTGCTTCTCCATAAGCTGCACGAAATTTCCACTCGGTAAGCTTATTGCTTATAGCACTGTTTTTCCAAAAATCAAAACTTGAAACCCTTATAAAGGCATCTCCTCTTGGAAAGGTGAATGGCTTTGAACCTCCTCCGAAAGCAGAAGAATAATCACTTCTTAAACCAGCACTGATACCGCCAATTTCTCCCCAATCAAAACGTTGATTAATTAAAAAGCCATAGGTAGTAAAATTTTCTACATAATCACTGGCCACTTTAAAGTTACCCATATTAGTTGCGTTGTAAGGGGTAAAGTCCGGTGCATCTGTTCCGTAAGTGACAAACTCTGTATAATTACGCTTCCGATAATCCCATCCAACCAAAGTTGTTGATTGTAAAGGAATATTAATTTTAAAATCTTCCTGAAAATTTAATCTGATAGTTGCTTGCGCATTTAAATTTTGAAAAAGTGTAATGTAGTCCCCTTGATTGATTTCTCCAGACTCAGAAGATTGAGTTGGAACACCAAAAGAAGTTCTTGGGGAGTAATATTCAGCCCAATACTCCCAAAAAGCAGCTCCTTCACTCTTACTTTGCTCGGCTATTTGGTAGCGGCTATTTAAAGCGCTTCTATTTAAGCCATACTTAGCATCGAACTCGAAAAACTTTTTAAACTTGTAGTTTAAGTTAAAGCTTTGTACCACATCAACCGTTAAGTCTTTAACCTTTGCATTTTCAGTGATGTAATTGAAATTATATCCATTAACGCCTGTGGCATCTCCAAAATAAGGAGAGTGAAGACCCGCTTCGTCTCTTTGCTCATAATTTGCAAATGGACGAGAGTTGTTAATGGCATAAAACATATTACGTCCGGTAGGATCCAATTGTGTACTTTTTGTGCTTACAATTTGTGTTGTAGAACGTAACCGTAAGCCTTTGGCCAATTCTACTCCAATATTTGCACTAAAGTTTCTTCTGCTAAAATCGCCGTTGTTTTTAAACACAGTCTCCTGCTTATTTTCTGAAGCAACAATGCTAAAATCAAACTTATCCCTTGAGCCGCTAATGCTTACAGAATTGTTGAAAGTATTGGCTTTTTGGAAAAACATTTTGTAATGATCGTACCATACCAAATTCTTGTCGTATGCTTTGTTGGCAATGCTTGTAGCAGATATAAGATTAAAAACCGGATTGGTTAAATAAGAACCAGTTACCGGATCAAATTGCATTACTGCACCACCGCTATTGATTACCTCTCCACTTGCATTGGTGTTAAATGAGTGAAACTTTGATTTATTAACATCGCCAATGTTTAATAATTGGTTAGATCCATAGCTGGAAGAAACATCTATATTCAACTTGCCAGCCTTACCTCTTTTAGAAAAAAGCTGAATTACACCATTGGCACCCTGTGCACCATAAATAGATGCAGATGCAGCACCTTGTATCACCTCAATTCTTTCCACATTGGTTAAATCAAGACTTTCAAGGCCAGTTGCCCTTACTTCAACTCCATCTAATAGTATCATTGGTTGTGTACCATTGCGAATGGTATTGATACCTCTTAATACGATGTTTGTAGGTGAACCCGGGCTACCATTTACACTCGATATTTGTGCACCGGCAATTTTTCCTACCAATGCATTACCAACATCGGCAGTGGGCGCTGCCGGTAGTTTATCGGCAGTAATAGATTCCACAGCAAAAGCAGTTTTCTTTTTACTGGTAGCTACACCTACACCTGTTACCACAACCTCAGAAAGTGCTTTGGTATCTTGCACCAAAACAATGCTTAAATCCGCTCCGGTAAATTTTACTGTTTGGGAAAAGTGACCAATTTCTGTAACATCTATTGTTTTACTTGATTTGGTTACCAGGGTAAAAGTACCATCCGCTTTTGTTACGGAAGTAATAAGTTCGCCCCGGGCTTTAATAGTTGCACCCACAACAGGTGCACCATCTTTTGAATCCGTTACTTTACCCTTGATGGTTACCTGGGCAAAAACGGTTGCTGTGCTGCATAGGAGCATAGACAGGATTACTGCGATTTTTCTCATAAATGTTGTTTGGTTATCAATAATAAAACTGAAAGTATGAAATTAACATACAATTCACAAAAAAAAGACAAGAAAAATTATTATTTGCTGCATTATCATTGTATAATCTTTTTTTTAATGCAAAACAACATTTATTTATGGAGGATTTTAAATTCATGAATTGATCATTACAAGCGAACACCCTTAACGAGAATCATCAATATAATTTGCCAGTTTTATTTTCTAAACAATCATCAGTTTAATACTATTTACAGGTACAATTTTTTTTATTCAATTTAAAAGTGTAGAAAAAGAAAGAGCGAATTTTATTAGATAGAGATATGTAACATCACATGTTAATCTCACACTGGTATTAAAAGTGCATTGCTACCACATTCCAATTTATATAAGAAACTAATGTTACTGCAATATTAACTTATCGTTAATAATAAGAAAGGCAAAATTGAATAATTCAATAAAGCTACTTTTGCCAAAAATTATACACATGGGTTTTAATTCAATTTTAAAAATATTTTTACCTAAAGACAGGGTTTTCTTTCAACTATTTGAAAGTGTAGCAGAGGAACTGGTAAAAATGGGAGAAAAATTAAAGGAAGTTGTAAACGAACCCGATTTTGATAGAAGAGCACAGTTAATTCAGGAGATTGAGGATATGGAGCATGTGAATGACGATTATACCCATAATATTTTTACAGAATTAGGAAAAAACTTCATTACTCCTTTCGACAGGGAAGACATTCACTACCTGGCTTCGGCATTGGATGATATTGCCGATTATATTTATTCTTCTGCAAAAAAAATAAATTTTTATCGGGTAAACCCCAATGATATTGGCATTAAAAAAATGGCTGATTTAATAGACAACGGATGCCACCAGGTACATAAAGCAGTAACAGAATTACGCAATATGAAAAATATGCGCAAAATAACTGATGCGCTTGTAGCCATCAACAGTATAGAGAACCAGGCCGATGATGTATTTGACATGAGTATTGAACGCCTGTTTGCTACAGAACCTGATGCCAAAGAAGTAATTAAGAAAAGAGAAATATACCAGGTAATGGAAATTGTAACAGATAAATGCGAAGATGCTGCTAATGTTATTGAGAGTATAATAGTAAAATACGCTTAACCCTTATCGCCTAAAGGGGGTATCTACAATATTTAAAAAAATACTTATTCCCCTTTGGGTGGTAAGAGGTAAATTCTTTTTATGACTCTGCTTATCGTTATCATCGTTTTAGCCTTGGTTTTCGACTATATCAACGGCTTTCATGATGCTGCTAATTCAATAGCAACCATCGTATCTACAAAAGTGTTAACCCCTTTTCAGGCAGTAATATGGGCAGCATTTTTCAACTTTGTTGCCTACTTTATTTTTAAAGATCATGCGGTAGCCAATACCATTGGCAAAACTGTACACAGCGATTATATTACTTTACCGGTAATACTAGCCGGCTTAATTGCTGCCATATTCTGGAACCTGCTTACCTGGTGGTATGGCATACCCTCCTCCTCTTCACATACATTAATAGGTGGTTTTGCAGGTGCTGCTGTTTGTCATGCCTTTCTAACAAAAGGTGCTATGGGAATCAGCAATATTGTAGAAGTAAAAAAAATTACTGAAATCATTTTATTCATATTTCTGGCGCCATTAATTGGTATGTTTATTTCTATTTTTTTAACGCTGGTTACCATTATGCGAAATACGTGGATTAAAATAGGAATCATTGTTTTGGCGGGCGTATTTACCTGGTTTTTATTTGCCCATTTTGAACAAAATAAATTGGGTGAAAATCTTGGCAAATATTATAGCGTAGAAAATCTGAAAAAAGAAGCGGACAAAGATGCTACCAAACAGCTTGCTTACGAAAATGCTGTTGCAAGAGTAGAAGCTGCTGCCCCATTGCTTGCGAACTATAAAAAATTAGGCGCAACCCAATTGGCAGAACAAATAAAAGCTGAAAAGGACGCTGCCGTTGATGTTCCGGCTTTGTCCAAAGCCCTGGAAAAAGCAGATAACAGTATAATTATTTACGGCATTCTTTCAATGATGCTGATCTTCATTATTGCATATATTTATTCTGAGCAGATAAAATCACCCAACGCATATAGGACTGCAAAAATGTTCAAGAGGCTTCAGTTACTTTCGTCCGGTGCATTTAGCATTGGGCATGGTGGCAACGATGCGCAAAAAGTAATGGGGATTATTGGTGCTGCTTTTGTTGCCTACAATACTTCCAAATACCCTGATGTAAGCGCTGCATTAAAAGAACTCAACTGGGTGCCGCTGGCCTGTTACACAGCCATTGGCCTTGGCACCATGAGCGGTGGCTGGAAAATTGTAAAAACGATGGGTACCAAAATTACCAAGGTAACACCATTGGAAGGAGTAGCTGCAGAAACATCCGGCGCCCTTACCCTATTTATGACGGAGCAGATGGGAATACCTGTAAGTACAACCCATACTATTACCGGTTCTATTATAGGGGTTGGCGCTACAAAAAGATTGAGTGCGGTTCGCTGGGGCGTTACAGTAAACCTTTTATGGGCATGGATTTTAACTATACCGGTAAGTGCAGTGCTGGCTGGCATAGTTTACTACATTACTTCTTTCTTTATAAAATAGATTATACCAAGGCTCCCGATAGCTATCAAGGATGTGCTTGCTGAAATTATGTGTGATGGTGCTGTGTGAAGGGTTTTGGTAAACCTGCCTGCCGGTAGGCTGGTACCTACCCGTGCCGATCGATTTTGGCATTGGACTAACAACAGCGTATAATCGGTATAAAATACTGCCCGCAATTCTTGAGCATATTTTTCATAATATATGAATCGATTTTTACTATTGGGTAGTTATACTTGGGTATGTGTAAAGTCTATCCACTTTAAAACCTGTTTTAAAGATCTTTTATCTGCTTAACAACCATAAAAGCTATCGGATGTGGCTTCATTCATAACTATCGTGAGCGTTTTAAAGCCACACGGGGTTATTCAACCCTGTTTAGCAACAACCATTTTGAATTACGCCCATCCTGTTATCTGCCCCAAATGGAGTTTATTGCAATCAAGTAAAAGTTTAAATTGTAAAATGTATACCTGTAACGGCTGCCTTAATGAAATGGCTGAATGATAGCAGCATTTAAATATTAACTTTAACTTTCCAACTTTATTAAAAGTCTTTTTCAACAATAAACCGGATAATCATATGCCTGCAATTGATTGAAATTAAATTGGTTTCAATGAAAAGAATCTCAACCAAAACCATAATTATAACCGTGTTTGTAACCGCATTTTTTTGCGTGGCTTTTTTTGTATTGGCCACTTACAGCAATTGGCGGCAAACACAAAAGCAAATCAACCAGCAGAATGCTTCTTTGGAATTACTGATGGTTTCGGAAAAAATATTATCACACCTGGATGACCTGGATGCTAAACAAACAGGTTACATAAAAGACAAGCAAAATTTTTATAACTATTATCAACAATCTTTAGCCACTTTAAAAAAAGATACCTCCCGGCTAACCAAACTATTACCTGGTAATGCTGCAAGAGAAAAGGAAATACTGCAATTAGAAAGGATCATCATAAAAAAAACAACCAATTCGGAACAAATAATAGCAGCATTTGATAACGATGAGGAAAATTCAATTATAGCAATAAACAACAAAGAAAGTAAACAAATTAGCGACAGTATAAACCTGATTGTTAAAAGTATTGTTGACGAAGACAATGTAGCTCTATATGATTCAAATTTATTTTTGGAAGTGGTAGCACAAAATACCACCCGGCGTTTTTTTATACTGGCATTTATTTTTTTTTTACTACTTGTTTTTTTCTTTTTTATAATAAGTGCTGATTTAAAAAAAAGTTATACAACCGCTTTACAGTTAAGTTACCAGGCTTCGCTAATTGATACTATATCAGATGCAATTTTTACAACAGACAATAATTTAATTATAAAGAGCTGGAATAAATCTGCTGCAGATTTATATGGTTACACTGCTGCCGAAGCTATTGGACAACGGCTGCCAACTTTACTTCAAGTAAATATAGGCGAAGCAGAAAGACAAAAAAGTTTCATTTCCCTAAAAAAAAATGGCTACCACAAACAGGAGTACCAGGTAATAAAGAAAAATGGACAGTCCATATTTGTGCTGGCCAGCATTAGCACAATAGTTAATAAAGGAACGATAAACGGGTATGTATCCGTACATCGTGATATTACAGAAAGAAAGCAACTGGAAGATCAACTAAAAGAATTTAACAAGCAATTAGAAAAGCAGGTTACAGTAAAAACAGCCGAACTATCCGGTATATTTGAGCGCATTACAGATGGCTTTATTGCATTAGATACTAACTGGTGTTACACCTATGTAAATGAAAGAGTTTGCCAGATTTTAGGAGATTCCCGGGAATCATTTACAGGAAAAAATATCTGGACAGATTTCCCCGAATCACAAAACAGGGAATTGTTTTATAGTAGTTACAATAAGGCGATGGAAACCCAGCAATACTTTTTTGATGAGTTGTATTATCCGCCGCTTAAAATTTGGATTGAGAACTATATTTATCCGTCACCATCGGGCTTGTCTGTTTATTTCAGAGATGTATCACATAAAAAAAAGATAGAAGCGCAAATACAAAAAGCAAGGGAATTTTCTGATAAAATTATTGACAGTTTGCCGGGGGTATTTTACCTGATTGAATTAGGTTCCACCAAATTGATACGCTGGAATGAAAGACTTCAGCTTGCAACCGGCTATAGCACGCAGGAAATTGCAGAAAAAGACTTTATTGAATTTATTAACCCTGCCGACAGGGAAATGGTAATGCAAAAAATTGAAAACGCATTTTTAATAGGGCAGGAAAATGTAGAGACCAACCTGCTAACCAAGTATGGCAAAACGATTCCTTTTTATTTTACTGCGATGGCAATTGAAATAGAAGGTGAGCCGTTTTTGATTGGCAATGGTATTGATATTTCTGCAAGGATCAATGCAGAAGAAAAGCTGCAAAAAAGTTTCCTGCAGATACAATTACTGGCCAGTTTAAGTGAAGCTTTAAGCCAGGCAGAAAAGCCGACAGATATTTACGAATTGGGTTTAAATGCCTTTATTAATATTATAAATGCAGAAAAAACAGCCATTTGTTTATTCAATGAAAAAGATAAAATGTGCCTGGTGGCGTCTAAAAACCTGGGTAATACATTCATTCAACAATTCCAGGATTTTTGTGACTGGAAAAATGAAGTTCAGTTTACAAAGTCAATTTTTATTTCGGATGTTAACAAGGATGCATCTTTAGAAAGAATTCAAACTTCCTGTAATGTAGAAGAGATTGTTTCAATTGGTTTTATTCCGCTTATTTATCAAAACAACCTGTTAGGCAAATTCGTTATTTTATTTAATGCGATGCATGTATTTTCAGAAGAAGAAATACAACTTATTGAAACCATCGCAAGGGATGTGGCATTTGCCATCAGCGAAAAGAATGTACAACTTGCACTTAAATCATCCAGAGAAAAGTATAAACATCTTTTTGATTATAACCCAATGCCCATGTGGATGATCTCGTATCCTGAAAGGAATTTTATAGATGTTAACAGGGCTGCTTTAAAACATTATGGCTATACAAGGGAAGAATTTTTGCAAATGAATGTACTTGATATCAGGCCACCAAAAGATGTTGATTTATTCAAAAAAATGCTTAATGGTTTAAATCCGGGTAGCGATTACACCGGTATATGGCGACACCGGAAAAAAAATGGAGACATTATAAGAGTTGAAATTATTGCACATGAAATTGTATATGAAGGTAACAATGTGAGGCTGATATTAGCCATCGATATTGATGCAAAGATAAAAGCCGAAGAAAAGCTGCAACAGTCCTATCAGCAAATAAGGCAATTAGCTACGCACCTGCAAAATATCAGGGAAGAGGAAAGAACAAATATTGCAAGAGAAATTCATGATGAGCTGGGACAACAATTAACCGGTTTAAAAATGTATATATCCTGGCTCACAAAAAAAATAAAGCCTCAGGATCCAGAGATAAAAACAAAGTTTGCCAATACCATGGAGTTAATAGAAGACACCATTAAATCAGTAAGAAAAATATCTACCGAATTAAGACCAAGCATGCTGGATGATTTGGGCTTACTGGCAGCAATGGAATGGCAAAGTAATGAGTTTGAAAAAAGATCCGGCATTCCGATAGAGTTTATAAATCTTACCAATAACGAGTTAATACCACATAAATATACCACCGGGCTATTCAGGATATTTCAGGAGTCGCTCACTAATGTAGCCCGCCATGCAGAAGCAACAAAAGTAACTTCTTCACTGCTTTTTAAAGACAGTCAGTTAATTTTAAACATACAAGACGATGGAAAAGGTTTTATACTACACAATATTGGCAGTAAAAAAACATTGGGATTATTTGGCATGAAGGAACGTGCAATGGAAATGGGGGGCAGTTATGAAATAATAAGTGAGCCTGGTTTGGGCACAACAGTTTCAATTAAAATCCCTATCAATTAACTAAAAAACTACCCAATTATGATACGAATATTAATAGCAGATGATCATACAATTGTTCGTAAAGGGCTAAGACAAATTCTGGCAGAGGAATTTACTGATGCAATTATTGAGGAAGTAGCAGATGCGGAAGATTTGATAAAAAAAGTGATTAAGGAAAAATGGGATATTATTATTTCTGACCTTTCTATGCCCGGTAAAAGTGGCCTGGAGGCCATACCTCATATAAAACAATTAAATCCAACTTTACCCGTATTGATACTTAGTATACATCCGGAAGAACAATATGCCATCAGGGTATTAAAAGCCGGCGCTGCTGGTTATCTTAGTAAAGACACTGCCCCGGATGAATTGGTAACTGCAGTTCGCCGGGTATTGATGGGTAAAAAGTATATTACCTTAAGTATTGCCGAAAAAATAGCAGACACTTTTGAAAAGGACAAAGACAGAAAACTGCATGAGGCACTAAGTGACAGAGAACTGCATGTATTTAAAATGATTGCTTCCGGCAAAGCAGTATCAGAAGTGGCAGAATCCCTTTCCCTGAGTGTAACAACTGTTAGCACCTACAGGGCAAGAGTAATGGCCAAAATGAATATGAAAACCAATGCCAACCTTACCTTGTACGCAATTGAAAACAATTTACTTTAACTTTTTGCCAGATTATTTTGTAGCAAACACAATGGCAGCCAATTCGTTTGTACTACAAGCTTGTAGTACAAACAACTACACCGCCTTTTATATATACTACACTACTTTAATCTATTGTACTATTGTTTGCCAAAGTAAATGGACCTTATTTTACACTTCATCCCGCTTTGATTCCAATATTAAAAAATAATTTACAAATGCCGGTAAAACAGCATTTGTAAATTGTTCTAGTGCAAAAATTTTATTCTTCACCCGTATTTATAAAACGAAAGAATTACCTCAAATCCAATTGTAAAACTTAAAAAGTTTTGCCTGTAAAAACCTTACCACAAGAACCCTAAATTAAGCAGTATTCAAATGGTTAACCCCTATGAAACTGCTTTTTTTATTTGAGCTATTGCCATCAATAAAAAAGGAAGTTGTACATCAGTTGAACGCTGATTAATCTTTTCTTCGTAGCTTGAACCCGGGAGAAAGTTAGTTGAATTTTCAGCTGCCCGCCATTATTTATACCGGCAAATTCCCTTAAAAGTTGAACCTATAACAATACATTTGATTTACTACAAACTAAGAGACAGACATAAAATATTTGAACCACTGATGAAAAAAATCGCTTTTAATTCCTTTTTAACGCTCCTGCTGCTGTTGGCTTATCTACCTTCTTTTTGCTGGGGTTTTTATGCCCATAAAAAAATAAATTTTTATGCAGTATTTTTATTGCCGCCAGAAATGATGGTGCTCTTCAAACCCAACATTTCATTTTTGGAAGAACATGCTGTAGATCCTGATAAGCGCCGCTATGCTGTACCTGAAGAAGGCCCCCGGCATTACCTGGACATTGATCGTTATGGAAAATATCCATATCCGGAGCTGCCAAGAAAATGGAAAGATGCAGTAGCAAAGTTTGGGGAAGATACCCTGATGGCGCATGGTATTGTACCCTGGCATATTCAAACCATGCTGCTGCGGTTAACCAGCGCATTTAAAGAAAAGAACTTTAGCAAAATAATGAAAAACAGTGCCGAGATTGGCCATTATATTGCAGACTCACATGTGCCGCTACATGCCAGCAGCAACCACAATGGCCAATTTACCAATCAAAAAGGAATACATGGTTTTTGGGAAAGCCGGGTACCGGAATTGCTGGCAGAAAGAGATCAGCAAAATATGGGATTCAACTTTTTTATTGGTAAGGCTCAATACATTAAAAATCCCGGAGAGTACGCCTGGGCAAGGCTTTTGGAAAGTGCGCTGGCTTCAGATTCTGTACTTACATTTGAACGGCAACTAACAAAGGAATTTTCGCCCGACCAGAAATATAGTTTTGAAACAAGAAACGGGGTAATCATACGCCAATATTCATCCGCCTTTACCATTGCATTCAATCAAAAACTGGATGGAATGATTGAGAGAAGAATGCGGCTATCTATATTTTCAATCGCCTCCTTTTGGTATACAGCATGGGTAAATGCCGGTCAGCCAGATTTAAAATCGATGGTTACTAATAGCTTTTCTGAAGCCGATGCCAAAGAATTTGAGCTATTAAACGGAAGCTGGCAAAATGGAGGAAAAATGATTGGACGACCAGAAGATTGATACAATCAGCTTACTTAAAATAATTTTTAAGTAGATCGTTTTATAAATAAAAATTATCAGGCAAAGATGCATTGGCGTTAAGTAGTTATTATCTCACCTTTTTCAGCAACATAACATAACCACATAGTTCCTTTTTCTTTTTGTTTACCTGCACCGGCCTAAAGGCATAATACTCAGAAAACTTAGGTATGTAAGAAAAATTGATAACATTCCCATCTACATCACCCCACATCTTTTTTTGATATACCACCTGCTTTTCATCTGAATCAAACATCCGCACTTCATACAATTTAGAACCAATATCTCCAATAAAAACAAATTGGTACCAACTGCCCTCTGTAAGTGCTACCATCACGGCCATTTCATATTCACTTTCCATAGTTATAGAAGCCTCTTTGGCTATAATAAAACCCTGGCTGGAAAATGCTGATTTAATACTATCAACTTGTTTTTTTATTAATTCATCTTTACAATTTGATATCCTTATCACATTTTGTGCATGAATGGCAGAGCCATATAATAATAAGATGAAAGGTAGAATAAGTAGGTGTTTCATAGGTAAATTAATTATAAATTCAGGCAAATATAAAAGTTGTCATTTCTCTTTTTAAAAGCGATTGATTGCCTTGGAACATAAAGGTATCAACCGCAAATTAGCCTTGCTTTTAATTAACGTTAAAACTGTGTAAATATTTCTATAGTCTTTATAAAAAAGCTAAGCTGTCTTGTTAAAATAATAAGTGCCTGCCTGCTGCGTGCAGGTAATTACCAGGTCGTTGATGCAAACATGCGGTGGCAATTGGCTACAATAAAAAATTGTATCTGCAATATCATCACCGCTAAGTGGTTTTATGCCTGTATAGGTGGAAGCAGCTTTTGCTTCGTCCCCTTTAAAACGCACCAGGGCAAACTCGGTTTCCACTGCACCAGGGTGTATGGCGGTTACTTTAATATTGTATTTCAAAAGATCTATCCGCATTGCTTTACTGATGGCATCAACAGCAAATTTACTGGCACAATACACATTCCCTTTTTCATAAACTTCTTTACCTGCAACAGAGCCCATGTTAATGATATGCCCTGTTTTACGTTCAACCATTTGTGGTATAATTGCTTTGGTTACGTATAATAAACCGTGTACATTGGTGTTGAGCATGGTTTCCCAATCGTTTAGGTCGGCTGCTTCAAAACTATCTCTTCCGGCTGCCAAACCTGCATTGTTAATGAGTATATCTACAGCCCGCCACTCTTCTGGTAAATTATTCAGATTGTGTTCAACAGCCTGCCTGTCCTGCACATCAAAAACCAGCGGTAAAACCCTGTTAGCATAGGTTTGCTGCAGTTCCTGTTGTAAATCCACCAACCTGTCTTTTCTTCTTCCAGTAATAATAAGCTGGTAACCTGCGGCAGCAAATTTTCGGGCACAGGCTAACCCAATACCTGATGTAGCGCCTGTAATTAGTACAATATTATTCATGCCCGAAATTAATACAAGTTGTATAAAAAAAGATTGATTAAGCAATTGCACAAATTCAATTACAGGATAACCCCGAATATTTTCTTTACAAACAGCCACTTTATAAACCAATATTTAAAGTCCATTCTAATTATTAATTGGTTTTAACTCTACATTTGCGTTGGTAATAGCTAAATTGTTATTGAAAGCATTGATGCGGTAAATTACCATTGTACAAAAAATCATTTAATTAGTGTCAAAGCAAGTTAATAAAGTAACAGCCGCAGGTTTACTCGTCGCTTTTGGAATTATCTATGGTGATATTGGAACATCCCCACTGTATGTTTTTAATTCAATTATTAAAAACAGGGTAATTGATGAAACACTTATCATCGGTACATTATCACTGATTATATGGACCATTACGCTGCAAACCACCATAAAATATGTTATTATGGTTCTCCGGGCAGACAACCGGGGAGAGGGCGGCATTTTTGCGCTTTTTGCGCTGGTAAGGCGCAGGCGCAAATGGCTGGTAATACCTGCCATGATAGGAGGAGCAGCTTTGCTGGCAGATGGGATAATTACGCCTCCTATTTCTATTACATCTGCAGTTGAAGGACTAAGGGAATTACCAAAGTTTCATAACCTCTCCGCTAATACAATCGTATATATTGTATTGGCAATCATTATAGTTTTCTTTTTTACACAGCAGTTCGGTACATCCTCCATCGGTAAGATGTTTGGCCCCGTAATGAGCGTGTGGTTTATCATGCTGGCAGTGCTGGGGTTTATCCATATTGCTGATGATTTATCTATTTTTCAGGCTTTGAATCCCTATCATGCCATACGGTTTTTAATTGTTTATCCTAAAGGTTTTTGGCTGTTGGGGGCTGTATTTTTATGTACCACCGGTGCGGAAGCATTGTACAGCGATTTAGGGCACTGCGGACGGGGCAATATTCGGGTGTCGTGGATTTTTGTTAAGACATGTTTAGTCGTCAATTATCTTGGCCAGGGAGCAAGTCTGTTAAAGCATCATTCCGGAAAATTAATGGATGAGGTTGCAAGAGAATCACAGGGTATAAATGCCTTCTACGATCTCATGCCCGAGTGGTTTATTGTGCCGGGGGTTATCATTGCCACGTCAGCTGCTGTAATTGCGAGCCAGGCAATGGTTTCTGGTTCGTTTACCCTCATAAGTGAAGCCATGCGGCTTAATCTCTGGCCCAAAATGAAAGTTAACTACCCTACTGAAGCAAAAGGACAAATATTTATTCCTGGTATTAACCTATTGCTTTTTGCAGGCTGTGTTTGTGTGGTACTTTATTTCAGACAATCCGACAGGATGGAAGCTGCTTATGGACTAGCCATTATTACAACCATGATAATGACTACCCTCTTGTTCGCTAATTTTCTTGTACTGCACAGGGTAAGTCCGATACTCATCTACCTGTTTTTAACAATCTACCTTGTAGTGGAAATTGCATTCCTAATTGCCTTAATGGACAAGTTTTTGCATGGAGGTTATATTACCCTGATGATTGGGTTTCTGATGTTTTCCATTATGTATGTTTGGTACCGGTCGAGAAAAATCAAAAATCGTTATGTTGAATTTGTAAGGCTGGAAGAGTACATTCCAAAACTGGAGGAATTAAGTAATGACAGCAGTGTTCCAAAATACGCCACTCACCTGGTTTATATGACAAGTGCCAACAATCCAAAAGAGATTGAGCATAAAATTATTTACTCCATTTTAAGCGGAAAGCCAAAGCGTGCCGATATATTCTGGTTTGTGCATGTTGACACACTCGATGATCCCTATACCTGTGAATACATAGTTGAACACATTATCCCCAATGATATTATCCGGGTAGAATTCAGACTGGGATTTAGAGTTGCACCACGCATTAACCTGATGTTTAAAAAAGTAGTAGAAGATTTGGTGGCTAACAAAGAAGTAAATGTTACCAGCCGTTACGAGAGTCAGCAGCGCAACAATGTAGTGGGTGATTTCCAGTTTGTGGTAATGGAAAAATTTTTGTCGCAGGATCATGAACTTCCATTTTTGGAAAGAATTATCATGGAATTATATTTTTGGATAAAAGAGGTTTCTTTAAGCGAAGAAAAAGGATTTGGCCTTTCGCAAAGCAATGTAGCGGTTGAAAAATATCCATTAATTGTATCGCCGGTAAACAAGTTGAAACTAAGCAGAATTTACCTGGATGAAGATGAAGATGAAGAATAATTGACAATATGCAATTTGCAAACAAATCGATGAGTTAATAAAAAAGAAATGTAACCAGTGAAAAGTATTACTGTAGCCACCCTGTCTCAAATGATGAAAGAGCAACAGGTTTTTCAATTGATAGATGTAAGAGAGGCAGACGAACACAAGGAGTTTAACATAGGCGGTACACTGCTGCCATTAGGACAAATTACCCGTAACCTTTATTCAATTGCAAAAGATAAGCCTGTAATATTTTATTGCCGCAAAGGCATCCGCAGCCAGTTTGCAATTCAGAAGTTGCAGGAAAAATATCCATTCAATAATTTAATCAATCTTATAGGTGGTACAGAGGCATGGAAAAGAGCGTTTGAAAAAAAATAGTTTCTTGGGGTAGAGGTAAATTTTTGTGACAACGGTTATTAAAATATAAAAAGCCCAAGGTTAAATCATTTTAAAGCCTGGGCTTTTATTAAGGAATAATATCTGTTCTGTAAATAAAATTTAACTGTAACAAAACTATTTAAAACTGCAGATGTCTTACAGTTAGTCCATTATTGATGAGTTGTTTTAATGAATCAATACCAATTTTTAAATGCCGCTCTACAAATAAGGATGTAACATTTTTATCACTTGCCTCCGTTTTTACGCCTTCCGGAACCATTGGGCTATCACTCACCAACAGCAAAGCACCCGTAGAAATTTTATTATAAAACCCTACAGTAAAAATGGTGGCTGTTTCCATATCAATGGCATAAGCTCTTACTCTTTTAAGGTATTCTTTAAACACTTCATCATGCTCCCATACCCGGCGGTTAGTAGTATAAACAGTACCAGTCCAATAGTCGCATGCATAATCTCTGATGGTGGTAGAAATGGCTTTCTGTAACATAAAGGAAGGCATTGCAGGCACCTCTGGCGGAAAGTAATCATTGCTGGTACCTTCACCCCGTAATGCTGCAATAGGCAGTATTAAATCACCAATGGTGTTACGCTTTTTAAGTCCTCCGCATTTACCTAAAAATAACACCGCCTTTGGGTGAATGGCCGATAGCAAATCCATTACAGTTGCAGCACCGGGGCTCCCCATACCAAAATTGATAATGGTGATATTATCGGCAGTTGCGCATTGCATTGGCCTGTCTTTACCCACAACTTTCACTTTGTTCCACTTTGCAAACATTTCAACATAATTAGAAAAATTAGTGAGTAAAATATATTCACCAAAGTTTTCTAATTTCTCCCCTGTGTACCTGGGTAACCAGTTATTTACTATATCCTCTTTTGATTTCATGCGCTATTATTTATTTGTTTTGCGTTTAGTACTAATGGCTACTTTTACAAATATCCTTTGTTATATAGTATATTAGTTTATCGATAAAAGTACCGATTTTTTTTCTGCAACATGATTAAGATTAATTACCCACCATATCAGCCCAAAATAAAAAAAACAATTGGCAAAGAATTTATTTTTGATGAGGTAAGAAAACGCTGGGTGATACTTACACCCGAAGAATGGGTACGGCAAAATTTTTTACAATACCTGATAGTAATAAAAAAATATCCTGCTGCTTTAATTGCTGTAGAAAAAGCAATTGAGTTGGGAGATGTAAAAAAGCGTTTTGATATAGTGCTATACGATAATAATCACCAGCCATGGATGATAATTGAATGTAAAGAGATGGCTGTTGCTTTGGATAGAAAAGTATTAGACCAGGTATTAAGGTACAATTTATCGTTGAAGGTTCCTTACCTGGTAATTACAAACGGCAGCTATTGCTATGCATTTGAAATTGCAGATGGACAAATGAAAGCCATTGATAATTTACCCTGATATTAATTAGCTGCTTACAGTAAAATTCCGAAAATTAAATAACTGTTGAATTCATTAATTACGGGCAGCTTGTATATTCCCTGCTTCCTGATTCATCAAAAATTCTTGAGGGCAATAATTGGTATTTTGATCCCGATTTCCTTTCAGTGCTGCCCGCATCTCTTTGGCAGTTTTTGTACTTCCATCATGGCTCCATCCGGGAGGCATTAACAGGTATTTTATTTTGTTAATGTACGATGTTTTCTTTTGAAAATCCTTCCCCATCTGCACCCATTCATGCAGCACAATGTTAACCGGATGATGCCGGTTTGGTAACGGACTGGTAAGGCCATACCGTACCGGTTCTTCCGGAAGTTCTTCCTGGAAAGTGCCAAACATTTTATCCCAGATTATGAGACACGTCCCCATGTTTTTATCAAGGTAAACGGTGTTACTGGCATGGTGTACCCGATGGTGGCTTGGGCTTACAAAGAACACTTCAAACCAGGCTGGCATTTTTTGAATAAACTGTGTGTGTACCAAAATTCCGTAAATCTGCGTAAGGGCATACATTAATACAATATCTGCCGGGGCAAAGCCAATAAATGCCAATGGAATAAAATACACAAACCTGTACAAAGGTTGTAATACAGATGATCGAAATCCTGTAGTAAGGTTAAACTCTTCGGATGAATGATGGGTTACATGTACTGCCCAAAATAGCCGGCAGTAATGATCTATACGATGTTCTACATAAAACATACAATCTTCCAAAACAAAAAGCAATAACCAATAAAGAATGGCATGGCTGTGAAAGGAAGCTATTCGGTTATTGTAAAACCATTGCAGGATAATAAAAAGATAGATGGAGCGAAAAAGCAAATCTATACTGCCATTTAGCAAAGTAAGGTAAAGGTTAATGATGGTTTCCTTTACCGAATAGTATTTTTTTACTTGCAGATGACTGCCTGTTATTTCAAATAAAATAATAGATGCATACAGCGGTGTAGTAATGGTGATGAGTGTTTTTTCAATAAATGCAAAAGGCATATAAATAGTTTGGTATAATGAATGTTGAGTAACGAATTTTCAACATAAAAAATTATCCAGTTTTAAATACTGAATAACAAGATTATTCATTTTTCTATAGCAATTACAAACATTAAATTTGGCCCAACCCCTACACAACCATTATCTCTTTTTCCTTTGCCTCCAGGTGTTTTTCAATTAATGAAATAAAGCGATTGGTTAATTCCTGCATTTCTATTTCGGCTTCTTTGGCAGCATCTTCACTCAAACCATCTTTTTGCAATTTTTTAATTTGCTCAATCGAATCTCTGCGAATATTCCGGATAGATACTTTAGCATTTTCACCTTCGGCATTGCATCTTTTCACCAATTCTTTTCTTCTTTCTTCAGTTAGCGGTGGCAAAAATAACCGAATAAAGTTGCCATCATTTTGAGGATTGATACCAATATTGCTGGCTATAATGGCCCTTTCAATAGGTTGAAGCATATTTCGTTCCCATGGCTGCACAGAAATAGTGCGGGCATCCAACACAGAAATATTAGCTATCTGAGAAATGGGCGTGGGTGAGCCGTAATATTCCGCTACAATACCATCCAGCATATTGGGATTGGCCTTTCCAGCCCTTATTTTTACGAGTTCAGCTTCTAAATGGCTGATGGCCTTCTTCATAGTACTTTCTGTATCCATCTTTATCAAATCCAGTTCTTCTGACATAAAAATTCGTTTTAGGTGGCTGCAAAACTAAAGAAAAGAATTATAAGCCCCACATATGGCTGCACACAAAGGCAATAAATTTTAATAGGCTGGGTAAAAAGACAAAATATGGAATAAAAAAAGATTGCGGAGGCACCGCAGAATTTTGGGTACTATTTATGGTAAGTTGTAGGAAGAAGCATTTTTTAAAGGGTGACTTTCCAGGCTTTTACAAGTCTGCTTCAACTACTTCCGATGTAAATGCAAGAATTTTGGGAGCCTTTACAATTCTTCCTTCCTTTAATAAACTGGAAGCAGCATTTTCTTTGATTTTTGAACGGAAATAGCAGATAATTCCAATAAGAGAGGCGGCTACTGAAAACAAAATGCTCATCACAAGGGTGGTTCCGAGGCTTCGTATGGTATAAGTTAAAGCAATAAAAAAAACATTTGCCCCTACGCATAAGAAAGTAACATTGCGGTGACTAAAGCCAAGATCGAGTAAGAAGTGATGAACATGGGTTCTATCAGGACTAAAGGGCGATCGCTTGTCTAAAATGCGAAGGCTAAAAACCCGAAGCGTATCAAATAAGGGTACAATTAATATTGCAAAACCCAGTGCCGGAGCAGATTCCAATTGTAATTTACCAACCGGTGCGCCTGCCGTATTTATAAATTGAATTACCAATATAGCATTGAAAAGGCCAATTAAAAGTGAACCGGTATCACCCATAAATATTTTAGCCGGAGAAAAATTATAAATCAAAAAACCGATAAGGCTGCCAGCGAGAGAAAAAGCCATTACTGAATACATCAATTGCCCGGCAAAAAAGAAATAACACCCGAAAACCAGGGTCGTAAGCAATCCAAGAGAACCAGCTAAACCATCAACGCCATCAATAAGATTAAAGGAATTAGTAATTACAATTATGGTAAAGAAAGTTAAAACAATACTGGCTAAATAGGGTATTTCACCAATGCCTAAAAACCCATGCATGTTGGTAATTTGTATACCACCGAATTTAATAATAATTCCAGCTGCCAATACCTGACCAATGAATTTTTTAGCGGCAGATAGAATCAATATGTCATCTTTAATCCCTAGAAAAAATATTACAATGGCCGCTGCCACATAATATTGAAGTTTGTAGCTGCCAACAGGCACACAAAGCAACGTAGCTAATATAAATCCGGCAAAAATACCCAAACCGCCGAGCGTGGGAATTACCATTTTGTGGACCTTTCGCTCATCTGGCTCATCAAACATTTTTTTCTCCCTTGCTACCTGAATAATTACAGGTATGGCGAAAAAAGTAATTAAAAAAGATACAATACCACTGAAAAATATATTATCCATGCCAGGGGGTAATTAGTAATATTTAAAACAAAAGTTAATTTCAATAACAAGCTTAACGCACTCAGATTAAACTATTGTGCTGCAACATAGTAAAATAATGCCGATTTATAAAATTTTACTACAAAACCATCGTTAGTTAGCTGCCTTTACAGGTTCCGTAATAAGCAAACGACGATTCTTAAACCTTATTATTAAAAATGCAATACTTATTAAATTTTTACTTTGTTGTTGAGTGTAATTAAAGTAGGTTTGCTTTGAAAAATTAAACAAATATGACTGATTTAAAAGGAATAGCAAACCAGGTACGCAGAGATATTGTGCGGATGGTGCATGGAGTACAAAGTGGGCACCCCGGTGGTTCATTGGGATGCACGGAATATTTAACGGCCCTTTACTTTGATGTAATGAATCATAATCCGGCATTTAATATGGATGGGTTGGGTGAAGATTTGTTTTTTTTGAGTAATGGTCATATTTCGCCTGTATTTTATAGTGTTTTGGCAAGAAGTGGCTATTTTCCAACACAGGAACTAGCTACCTTCCGAAAACTAAATACCCGTTTGCAGGGGCATCCTACCACACATGAACATTTACCAGGCGTAAGAATCGCCAGCGGTTCGCTTGGTCAGGGAATGAGTGTGGCAATAGGTGCAGCATTGGCTAAAAAATTAAACAACGATAATGGAATCGTTTTTTCACTTCATGGTGATGGTGAATTGGATGAAGGGCAAAACTGGGAAGCAATTATGTTTGCAGCCCACAAAAAAGTAGATAACCTGATTGCTACGATTGATTGGAATGGCCAACAAATAGACGGACCTACCAGCAAAGTGATGGATCTGGGTAATCTGGAAGCCAAGTTTGAAGCCTTTGGCTGGCATGTGTTACACCTGGAGCAAGGCAATGACATAGATGAAGTGGTTGCTGCTTTAAAACTAGCTAAAACACTTACAGGTAAGGGAAAGCCAATTGTGATTTTAATGAAGACTGCCATGGGGAAGGGAGTTGATTTTATGGAAGGCAGCCACGAATGGCATGGTATTTCACCAAATGATGAGCAGTTGGCAAGGGCACTTGCACAGTTGCCGGAAACATTGGGAGATTATTAAATTATACATTCTTTTTGCAGGGAAGCCGGGAGTCGCTAACCTGGCTTTCTGTTTTCCCGGCATTTTTATTTTTACCAACAGGTTTATCAAACCATTCTGTTAGCCTTAATCATACAACCAATTAAAAAGGTGGAATGGTGAATAAAAACGTCTTAACGCCTTAACGGCAAAATCAACATCAACGCAATTCAATTGCCTGGTTAGCTGCTTTACGTGCCGGAAACCAGGAAGCCATAAAGGCAATAAAAGTAGCAGTAGCAGCAACCAATATAAAATCTGCCGCAGCCAACTCCACCGGAAAATAATCAATCAGGAAAGAACCGCCTTCTAATTTTACCAGTTTAAACTTTACCTGTAAAAAAGTAATTATCAGCGCCAGTAAAATGCCGGCAATGGTGCCGATGCTACCCAATAGCAGCCCCTCGCTTAAAAATATTTTAAGCACCATGCTTTTGTTGGCGCCCATACTTTGCAATACACTAATATCTTTTTGTTTTTCCAGCACCAGCATGGTTAATGCGCTAATCATATTAAAAGCGGCAATTAATAATATCAATGTAAGTACAGCGTAAATCACCCATTTTTCTAATCTCATGGTGCTGTACAGGCTTTGATTTTGTTCGTATTTGTTCAGTACTTTATAGTTAATACCAAGAGCCTGCTGCAATTGCAGTTGTGCAGTTTCAAGATTGGCACCGTCCTTTAATTTTATTTCGCATGCGCTAAATTCATTGGCGGCAAAGCCCATTTGCTGCTTCACAAAATCAATATTGGTAAGAGCATATTTATTATCAAAATCCTGCTGAATAGAAAAAACACCCGTGGCTTTGGCATTGCCTTCACTCAGCGATTGCATGGGATCGCTTACGGAAACTTTTCCTTTTTTAGGGAGAATGATGGTTAAGATAGAATTTTCCAGCCTGCCGTTTACATTGATGCCTGCTGCATTTTGTACGCCATAACCAGCTACTATGCCGGGTTCTGCTACAGTGCCCATATCAAATTTACCCTCAATTGTTTTTGCTGCAACACCACTTACGTTGATATAATTGCTATCCACACCTTTCAGGTAAACCATGCTTTGCAGCTCTTCGTTTTGCAGCAATGCTTTTTCCTCCGCAATTAAAGAAATAGCAAAGATGGAGGGCTGTTTGCTAATCGAATTGATTTGTGCCTGGCTAAGTGTAAATGTTTTGCCGGTAGCAGGGGTTATTTTTATGTCTGTATAAAACGAACTGTACAACGATTTTACCAAACCTTCAAATCCATTAAAAACACTCAACACCAATATCTGGCAGGCGGTGGCAAATGCAATAACACCCACCGTTACCCAGGCAATAATATTAATAGCATTGGTAGTTTTTTTTGCTTTAAAATATCTCCATGCAAATATTAGGTACAAGTTTTAAATAGTTTTATTGTTGGATGATCAATTGCGCTATACTCAGCAGGGGATAAATTAGTGACATGTTAAATTGCTTTTTGCCTTTAACCTTCGTAGCGTTGTTGATTAAATATAACCGACCTTATTACCTGATAATAAGGTCTGATCTTAAAACTAATCTCATTTTTACTAAGGTTTGTATCATTCGTGGCAAAAGATTTAACTCAATGTGTAATCCATTGCTTAGTATAGGTGATTTGTGTTATTCAATTAAGGCGGCCTGATTCTTTCAACTTAATAAAAAGTGATCAACCTGTTTCAATATATCAGCAATTTCTGCAGAAATAAATAAATAAAATCAATCCAAGATTTCTAATCCCAAACTATCTAATCATTATTACCTGCCTCATTTTTTATTCACCAGCTCCAGATCCACCTTTCCCCTCTTCTTTTTTAATTTTCTCAAACAACTCTTCCATTTTAAAAACATAGTCCAGTGTGTCATCAATAAAAAACTTAATCTCCGGAATGCTTCTAAGTTGGTGCCTTACCCGGGTGCCCAATTCTTTTCTGATCTCTTTATATTTTTCTTCAAACTTTTTAAGTACAGCCTGTGTATCTTTTACCTGGAACATGCTCAGGTAAACCCTTGCTTCAAAAAGATCGGGGGTAATTTTTACACTTGAAATGGAGATCATTCCACCATCCATCATAGTAAGCCCCATCCGGCGAAAAATATCATTTAATTCTTCGTTGATCAATCCGGCTACCTGCTTCTGTCTTTTAGTTTCTGTTGTCATGATGTGGTTATTTAAAGGTTGTAAAAGTACGTTCTTTAAATAACTATTGGTAACGGAGGAGGAAGTTAGCGCAAGGGATGGCACTTATTTTATTGCCTCTAAATAGTTGAATGTTGATAAGGTTAGTTTTTCAAGATGAGAAACCCTGGTGTTCTCTGCTGTTGATTTATACTATTGTTCTACCTCTTTAAGTAACTCTTCTGCCTGGTTCAAAGAGTTGTTATAGAATTTCTTCACCCATTTTGAGAAGAATAACAAGAATATATAACCAAAAGAAAATGCGAAAATCCAAAAAGATTTATTGTAAGAGATGTCCTTTCCGTAAAACAATTTTGGCAATAGGATAATTATAGTAACCAATAGCAAATAACAAAGAAAAGCATTAACTTGCTGATATTTTTGAAACCGCAACTTTTGAATTGCAAATTGTTTTATTATTTCTGCATAAGGTTTGCTTAAGTCGTCTGTTGTGTTAAATTGTTTCAGGCTTAAAAAGCTAATTGCTGGCTGTATTATTAAAAGCAACATCGTTAATACTCCAATTGCCTGCAAAAAAACCGTATCTAATTTATTGAAATTAAACACTACAAAACCAAGACCTAGTAAACAAATTATTCCGCCAATCAACTCCGGGTATTTTATTTTCTTGATTTTTGAAGCATACTTTTTTTGGATCATTTGGTCTATAACTTTTGTTGTTAACCTATGTTGGGTGGTAGCAGATTCCCAATCATTTTTTAAGTCGTCTAATTCCATGTGCTTATCATTTAAAGGTGATTTGTTATTTAGAAACCTGTTGTCTTAATTTTTCTTTAATCCGGGATAATTTTGTTCCGACATTCGTTTTGGTAATACCAACAATCTCAGCAATTTCTTCGTGGCTTTTGCTTTCCAGATAGAGCATTAAAATACCTTTGTCGAACAGGTTTAAATCCTTGATATGATTCTGCAGAATTTTTAGTTTTTCTTCAAAATCATCAACGGCTATCTCTGCAAAATTTAAATTTTCAAGTTCAATTGGAATTGTTGCAACCTTTTTTTTATTTTTTTTAAGATGAAAAATCGACACATTCATTGCAACCCGATACATCCAGGTACTCAGGCTGGAATTATGTTTAAATGTTTCAAAAGATTTCCAAAGGCTGTAAATAATTTCCTGAATTAAATCATCTCTGTCGTCCTTACAATCAGTATAAAAAGAAGCAACTTTATAGATCAGTTTTTCATTTTCTTTTATTGCCTTTACGAATATTTCCTTTTTCTCCACTACAATTTTACTTTAAATGTTTGTTGTTATTGTATTAGTGTAACATAGTCTGAAAAAATCACAGACAAGCCTATTTATTTTTCTTTGTTTGTTTGTAGTAAAAATAAATGAATGTATCAGGTAAGGGCTATTTCAAAAATAGCTGATAAATTAAAAATAATAGCTAAACAGATATTGTAATAAAAGATCCTCATCTGTATGCCGCACAAGGGAGTCCCGAAGCAGCACACAGCCCAAACTCGGGATCAAGATGACACCCGAAAAAATCGCATTGGCATCAAGTTAATTTTTTAATTAAATAGCTATACCGCATATCTGTAAAAGGTTTCAAGAGTTTTTAGTATTGGTATTTTTACGCCGGCGGCGTAACCTGTTTGTAGAAAATTATAACATAAACCGCATTTGCCCAAGCGGGGCAACCTTGCGTTTTTCTACATGCTCAAATTAACAGGCTGCGCCGCTGGCGCAGGGTTTGCATTGATGTATTGGCGAAGCTACAAACAGGTTACACCGCTGGCGTAAATACAGTTGCATTAATTTTCAATATTAATTTGATATGGGAAAAAATGAGGGGTAATATCCTTAACTTGACGCTAATGCGAAAAAATCGGGACAGGCCAACGATGATGACATGAACGACCAAAGCCTGTCTCAAAATATTTTTCTACCGTTGTTCCAGCAAACAGAAACTATAGGGCTCTATAATCAAATGCTCATTATCGAAACCAACGGTGTAGGTTTTATCCTGCCAGTGATCGTACAACTCATTTGCTGCAGGGCCATGCTGTTTAAATATAGCCCATGATAAATAAGCAACCTGTTTGTTAAAATTAAATACGCAGTAGAGTTTGGTTTCATCCAGCGTACGCAGATGGCCGGCCACATGAATATTGAAGGGACTTAGCCAGGTAAGGTTTTTATAATCGGCCACCATGGATAGTTTTTTCCGGATGGCAATAAGTTTTTTTGTATCGTTAAAAATACGGTGTTCCAGTGTTCCCTCCACATCAATGTTTTTATTCTTTTCCCAGTTAATTACGGGGCGGTGCATCCAGCGGTTATCGTAACTTTTGCCAGGATCATTGAGGTAGGAATAATCGTTGGTGTAGCCTGCTTCATCGCCATAAAACAACATGGGTACGCCGCCAATAAAAAAGCTTTGTGCCTGCATTAGTAAAATCTTTCTGATGGATATTTCTACCTGAAATTCATCGTGGTTTTTTAGAGCAGTTTCCAAGCCGCACAAAGATGCAAGTGAGCCACTGATACGGGCATCCTGTGTTTTTGGATTAACGGAAAACAAGGCACCGGTTGCTGGTGAATCTTGAATAGCACCGGAGTAATATTCTTTTAAAAATTTACGATGGCCGTATGGATTATAGCCTGCATGCGCTATCATATAATCATCATAGCCCAAACCAATATCATCATGGCAACGGGTATAGGTTATCCAGGTGCTACCATATGGTTTTTGCAACAATTCGTGCTGTGCTGCCAGCATTACCTGCGTATCACCTGTTGCCAGTGCATCCCACTGCAATGCCATTTGGGTGGCATTGTAAGCAAAGTCGCATTCCCTGGCTGTGTACATACCAGTACCAAAATATTTCATAATTTCCTTTGGTGCTACAATCGCTTCGCCCAGCAGCGCCATGCCGGGTGTTGCTGCCTGTACACATTGTTTTATCAGGCGCAATAAAGTGTGTGCCTGCGGTAAATTCTGACAAGTAGTGCCAATTTTTTTCCAGATAAAAGCGGGTGCATCAATACGCAAAATATCAACACCCAAATTGGCGTAAAAGAAAATATTATCCAGCATATCTACCAGCACGGCGGGGTTGGTATAATTTAAATCCCACTGGTAACTGTTAAAAACAGTCATCACCCATTTTTTACTTTCTGCATTCCATGTAAAATTTCCTGGAGAGCTTTCAGGAAAAACTTCGGGCATTCCTGCATTGTACTGATTAGGAGTAAACCTGTCATTAAACATGTAAAAATAATCCTGGTATTTTTTATCCCCCTGCTTTGCCTTTACCGCCCACTTGTGGTGATGGGATGTATGATTGAGCACAATGTCAATCATAAGGTACATTTTTGCTGAACTCATTTTTTGTTGCAGTTTTTTTAAATCTGCCAGTGTTCCAAAACGTTCATCTACTTTTCTAAAATCGGATACAGCATAGCCGCCGTCGCTCTCCCCTGCAGGACTTTCCATTACCGGCATAAGGTGTAAAAAATTTACGCCCAGTTTATTAAAATAATCAAGCTTTGAGCCAAGGTTTTTAAGGCTGCCGCAAAACCTGTCAACATACAAACTCATACCGGTAATTTCATTGCTTAAAAACCAATTGCCTTTGTCTTCTTTTTCAACATCCAGCAATTTTAAATTTTCAGGCCGTTGCAGGTAAGCTTCTGTGATACTGTCTATCAGGCTGATAAACATTGCTTCTGCATGAGGATGATCTTTATACAATTCGTTGTACAAATAATGAATAGAAACTGTATTGGCTACAAGGCGGGTATAAAATAAATTGTCTTTACCGGCAATGTCTATTGCCTTTTTTTGCAGGCAGGTATTTACGAGTTGATGTAGTTGCGGATTGTACACGGTAATTGGTTTTTTTCACGCAAAGAGGCAACGTTTGCAAAGAAGCAAAGAAATTACAGCTTTGCTTTTTTATGCCTTTTTGTACGATTTTTTAGTTATTCAAAAATAGCATTGCTTAAATGTTTAAAGGCTTCCATGGCGCCCAAGTATTCGCATGTTCTTGCACCGGCTTTGTTGGCATTGGCAATAAGATGCTCCCATTGCAGTTTTGATAACCGGGTAATTTCATCCTTATCCATCATGCTTAACTGGTAGAGAACAGCACCAACAAATGCATCACCTGCACCGGTAGTATCTACTGGTTTTACCGGTATACTTTTAATAATGGAGGTTGATTTATTGTAGCTTAACAACGTCCCCTCTTTACCCAATGTTATTGTAAATACTGCAGTGGTTTTTTCCAGTAAAGCATTGGTTGCAGCTTCAGGCGTATCAGTTTTGGTTAGCAGCATCGCTTCTTCTTCGCTTACTTTAAAGAAGTTACAATGAGTTAAAAAATACCAGCTTTGATCAATAAAAGTTTGGGTATTGTCTTTAAATAACAGGTGTCGGTAATTGGGATCGAAGCTGATGAAAATATTTTTGGCCAATGCTTTTTCGAGCAAATTTTTATAAGCCGATTGCAAAGGCCCTGGTAAAAATCCGGTGGCAGAACCAAAATGAATAACGGCTATTTCATCTAAATTAATGCCTTCAATATCTGCTTCGCTCAACTGTCCATCTGCACCACGACTAAAAACAAAATCTCTTTCACCATCTTCCATCAAACTCACAAAAGCCAATGTAGTAAAGTGATTGGGGTCTTTCAACATCAGTTGGGTATCTACCCCAAAGCTGTTCATTTCATCAATTAATTGTGTACCAAACGGATCGTTACCCACTTTAGCAGCGAGCGATACCTTGCCGCCCAATGCAGCAATTGCAGCCGCCACATTGGTGGGTGCTCCGCCTGTCTTTTTTAAAAAATTATTGCCTTCAGCCAATGACTTTCCTTTGTCGGTACAAATCATATCCATCAAGGCTTCGCCGATGCAGAGTATTTTATTCATACGATAATTTTTAATTTTTAAAATCAGCAATTCTAATGCCCGCCACTACCCATCATAACAGGTGCATCATCTAATGGTTTACTGCTTTTAATAAACATAGTAGCAATGGCTGCGATCAATAAAAAAGAAGCGCCGAAATAAATTGCATTAACAGGTTCTTTCCCTAAAAAACTATTGAAAATTTTTCCGAAAGTAAGTGAGTATATCAGCATGGGAATTACTATCATCATATTAATAATACCCATGTAAACGCCATACCGGCTTTTAGGGATATCATTTACGATTAACAGATAGGGAACCCCCATCATACTTGCCCATGCAATACCAAAGCCAATCAGCGGAATAAAAACCAGGTATTTATCTGCAATTTGAGGGAAGATAAATAAGGCTGCTGCTGCCAGCAAAAGGCAAATACAGTGTACCATTTTTGCCCCATATTTTCTTGCAAACCATACCAATGCAAAGGCTGATAAAAAGGTGATGATATTGGTGAACCCGCTTATTAAGCCTCCCCAGCCAACAGCTTCCTGGTAGGTTTTATTGGCCACTGAACTATCGGAAGTGCCAAAAATAGTTTTGGCAATGGTAAGGTCCTTATAGTCCCAATAACATTTTAAAGCAAACCACTGAAAAAGGTACACCACAAATAACCGCCACATGTTTGCAGGCATATCTTTAATAGCATGTCCAATCTCTATAAATGGAGTTGATATACTTATTTTTTTACTTCTTAGCTCAGCCAATTCCAATTCCGTTGGTGGAATTTCCGGTGTTGTTTTATTGCTCCACAAAACACTGGTGATGCTACAAAAAGCGCCAAAGAAAAAAGATGCATATACCCAATAAGGTATTTTGCTGCCGCTTTCTTTGGTTAAAAAAGGAATTAACTGAAAAAGAAAAAGAGAAAGTGTACCAAGTGTTTGTCCAAACCCTGTAAAAAAACTTTGGGCTAAAAAGCCGGTAGGCTGTTGTTTTGAATCAAGCTTATCTGCCACAAAAGCCCTGTAAGGTTCCATGGCGGTATTGTTGGCTGCATCCAGAATCCACAATAACCCAACTGCCATCCACAAAGCAGAACTGAATGGAAATAAAAATAAACAGATACTACAGAGTATGGCACCAATTAAAAAGTAAGGCTTTCTTCTGCCCCATCTTGGATGCCAGGTTTTATCACTCATGGCGCCAATAATGGGCTGAATTAATAAACCAGTAACGGGCCCTGCAATTTGCAGCATAGGCAAATCGCCATTTTCTGCACCCAAAAATTTATAGATTGGGTTTATGGCATTTTGTTGTAAAGCGAAACTGTATTGAATTCCAAAAAAACCAACATTCATGTTGATGATTTGCCAAAAAGAAAGTGTTGGTTTTTGTAGCGACATAAGCAATCGTTTAGCTGGTGCTACCAAATGTAATCAATGCAAGGGAAAATGGAAAGTGCAAAGGTTTGTGGTGGAAAAGATTGAGCCTATGTTTTTTTTCTGATGGGCAACTTCTTCCAATACGTCAACTGCCGCCACACCCATTCAAAAGGGCCGTATTGAAAATAGCGCAACCAGATATGGCTCCAGATGATTTGTACTGTCCAGATACAAAGTACAATGCTGTATACTTCATAACGCTGTAGTTTGCCAAACAAACCAAAGCCGATTCCATAAAATATAATTGCCCCGGCAATTGATTGCGTTAGATAATTTGTGAAGGCCATTTGCCCCACCGGCCGCATGAGTTTGAAAAACCAATTGAATATCCCTGACTTGTACATCAGCATCAATAAACCGAAAATGCCAAAGGTTCTTAATGTGCGGCCCAGTTCATAAAAACTTAGCGTTACTTTTTTGATGTATTGAAAACTGTTGAATTGGGCATCAATATGCGGACGTAATTGGTAATAACCTGCCAGCAAACCCAAGCCTAATCCTGCCACAGCAAATACAAGATATAGTTTAGTGGAAGCTTTGCCAGTAAGGATGCCCATTTTAAAAAATGCCATGCCAACGAACATAAACAGCAACACATCCCAAATAGAAAAATAAGTGTACATGAGGATGGAAGATAAATAAGAATCAGTGCGGTAGTCGTACAAATTGCAGTAGTTACCTGTCATCAGCCTGTTCCCTCTTTCCATTCTTTTGATACGTTTTACCGGTTCACTTTTTTCTTTCATCTCCTGCATATCACCTAAATACTCTTTTTGTTCATCGGTCAATTTGATAACAGTCGTATCAATCCGCATCACTGCTTCACCCCTAACGATGGTTCTTTTTTCCAGATACAAATCCCTGTTTTCCCTTGCCAGCATTAATAAAAAGCAAACACCTGCTGCAATCAGTAATTTCTTTGGTTGCCACAAACGGAATACGACCATGAGAAAGCCATAGCAACCATAATCAAATAGAATATCTCCACGCCAGAGAAAAACATAAATATTTACCAAGCCAAAAAATATTAACCACAACTGCCTGCGCATGAAAAAATCAAGTGGGGATATTTTGTTCTCTTGTTTTTCTTTTCCACCAATAAACAAAATAATACCTGCACCAAACAGCATACTAAATAAAGCTCTTTGTGTTCCATCCGGTACCCAGTCAACAAAATGCCAGATATAATAATTGATGGTGCCGTATTCATTTTTCATAGAAGGGTCATGCCCCATCACGGCATAAGCAAATGCAGGAATATTCATCAGCAATATGCCAAGGATGGCAACGCCACGTAAGGAATCGAGGATGGCGATTCTTTCTTTTTGCAACACCGGAGCAGCAGTATGTGTCATGATTTATTTTTTAATAGTGGTAATCGTTTTCCATAAGTCAGTTGCCGCCATATCCATTCCATTGGCCCATAATTAAAATATTTAAACCACCAGTTGCTGTAAGCAATTTGCAAAGCATACACACCTAAACCAATGGGAATAAAATAGGCTGGCCCAATATTTCCACCGAGTCCAAAACCAACGCCATAATACAGCGTAATACCAATGATGGTCTGCACCAGGTAATTGGTTAAAGCCATTCTGCCCATTGGTGCTAAAATTTTTAAGCGGCTGTTTCCTTTTTTATTTATCCACCGCAAACAAACAACAGATGTATAAGCCAAACATAACGGCACCACACTTATCGCATAGAAGAAGGTGTGAGCTAGTCCCATTGCGTTTGGAATTCCTTTTCCCAAAAATTCAAAACCCGTAGAAGCAATTGCGGCAGGAATACCAACAATCAATCCCCAGCGGCGTAATTTTTTGAAAAGTGAAACATAATTTTCTAATTGCACATGTATCATTTTGCGGCCTGCATAAAAGCCAAGCAGAAACATGCCCAGCACTTTTGGTATGCGGTTGGTATCCAGAATATAAGAATAGCGGTAAAAGAAACCAGAGGCCTGCCAATTACGCCAGTGCTGCCATGCATCGTTTTCGCTGTACCTGTACTGACTAAAACTATCGTCCAACGGAAGACCGGTTTGTTTATCAATTTGCTTTGCTATGTCTTCGAGAAAACTGCCATTTTTATAATGAAACAATACACTCATTACATCGAACAATAAAGGGGATGCAATAAGAACAACTACCCAGGCAAGCAATGTTTTGTCAGAACATTTTCTGAACAAAGGCAACAACATTCCAATAAGTGCATACAGAAAAAGGATATCTCCTTCCCACAACAAAAACAAATGGCCTGCACCAATGATTAATAAAACAAACAGGCGACGGTACAATACTTTTAACGGATTAATTCCTTTTTTTTCATTGCGGATTAAGATGATGGAGAAGCCAATACCAAAGAGCAATGAAAACAAACTGTAAAATTTTCCATTGATAAATATCTGTTCGTTAAGACCAAGGAAGGCATCTGCGTACCAGGTTGGGAATGCTTCCTGTTGTGGCTGTGTTAAGAAACCATAGCCGGTAAAACCAAATAAATTATCCAGCATAACGCCGAGCAACGCTACGCCACGGAGTATATCAAGAATAGCTGCTCTTTCGTTTTGTAAAACGGGTGATGGTGATTGTAACATGATTTTAATTATTTAGAAAGCTGTTTAAATATACCAACACTTATTAAAGCCGCCTTAATTTTTACTGCAAAAACCCAAGTAATGCTTTAAAAAATTGCTGCGGCTGTTCCTGTATAATTTCATGGCCACATTTTTCGAGTACCACTACTTTTTTGTTTTTAAAAGATTCTATTTGCTCTTGAAAAGTGGATTCGCCCTGGTCGTCCTGACGGCCATAGATGATAAGAACAGGGATGGAAAGTTTTTTCAATTGAGCTGTGTAATCTCTTTTATTTTCCAGCACATCTTTATCAATGAATGGAATTGGCTGAAAGTTGAAATTGTAAAAAGCAAAATCAAAATCAGGGTCAATACGGGAACGATTGTAATAATGGTTGCGGTGCAAAATTGTTACGAACTGGTAATACGCTTTCACAGCAGCATCTTCCGGATAAGTTTGTTTTAGCTGTTCTAATTCCGCAGGTGTCTTTTTCTCAAAAATCCGTTGCAGTAATTGCATTGAATCTTTCTCATTTTGCGAACTACGGGCATATTGGTTATCCTCCAGCACATGCCAGAATTTGTAAGAAGGCGGGGCCGAAGCAACGAGTATTAACTTTTCTACCAGTTGCGGATGAGTAGCAGCAAAAGCCTGTGCCAGCAGGCCACCCCAGGATTCGCCTAAAAGAATTGCTTTACTGTCGCCCCTTATCTTCATCAATTGAAACAAGTCGCTCACATAAGCTGCTATAT